>Ga0209173_100042_pt1 | contig 201055 bp, 180 predicted proteins | sample SynthPrep_16_END_FD_187206 | JGI IMG/M metagenome (GOLD analysis project Ga0209173, IMG submission 187206) | Synthetic microbial communities from Ohio, USA - SynthPrep_16_END_DS12_MetaG (SPAdes) (version 2) | ecosystem: Engineered > Bioreactor > Aerobic > Activated sludge | place: USA: Ohio...
TGAAGCCCGTCCAGTCGTCCACGTCCATCAGTAGTTCGGTGATCTTGATGCGCGGCAGCAACTGGCTGGTCTGGTCGATCAGTGTCTGCGCCTGATCCGGCACCGCCGCATCCAACGGGGTGATCTTGGGGTTGGGGGAGCAACGGAACAGAAAGTGCACTTAAGCTCAGTCGCTGCCCCGCAAACCCTTGCAACGTCTGGATAGTTTCGAAAAACGACCGTTTTATGAAACCGTTTCCGCTATCGCGAGGAAAGGTCACCAACACCCGAAAATCAGTGCAATAAACCTTTCTCACGAATCAAAGTTCGTTAATTCGCAGTCGCTGACGAGTAAAACGAACTCTAATTCGGCTTACGTTGGTTTTCAGTTCCATTGCTCCCCAACCCCCAGACTTGCACTGGACGTTTCCAGCATCGAAGATCGACCCACATGCATTGCTGGATGTATCCGTGACCACCCTTCTGCTGGCCCTCTGGCCTCTGTTCGCGCTGATCGTTGCTGGTTATTTCCTGCGTCTGCGGGCCTTTCCCAGCGAGGAGTTCTGGCCCGGCGCCGAGCGCATCAACTACTTCGTCCTGTTTCCTGCTCTGTTGTTCAGCAGCCTGGCCACCGCGCCGCTGGACAACCCCGCCCTGCCGCAACTGGCCGGCGCGGTGATGCTCGGCCTCGGTCTGGCCTGGGTCGGGCTGCTGATCGCCAAGCGACTGCGCGGCTGGTCCGCTGGCCGCTTCGGTGCCATCACCCAGGGCGTGCTGCGTTTCAACACCTACCTCGGGCTGGCGGCGGTCGGCAGCCTGTTCGGCAAGGAAGGCCTGGCCCTGGCAGCACTGATGCTGGCGCTAATGGTACCGACGGTGAACGTGATGTCGGTCTGGGCGCTGACCGCCGAGCGCGGCGTCAGCGTACGCGGGCTGCTGCTGCCGATCGCGAAGAACCCGCTGATCCTGGCCTGCCTGACCGGCGCGCTGGTGAATCTGTCAGGGCTGGGATTGCCGGGCGGCACCGACCGGCTGCTCGGCCTGCTGGCCGCAGCCAGCCTGCCACTGGGCCTGCTCTGCGTCGGCGCGGCGCTCAAGCCGCAGGAACTGGGCGGGGAAATCCCGGCGCTGGGCTGGAACTGCGCAGTACGTCTGCTCGCCGTGCCCCTGCTGGCCTACGGCGTCGCGGTGGTGCTCGGCCTGCCGGCGATGGAAACGACCATCCTGGTGCTGTTCTTCGCCCTGCCCACCGCGCCGACCGCCTACGTGCTGACCCGCCAGCTCGGCGGCGACAGCCACCTGATGGCCGGCATCATCACCCTGCAGACACTGCTGGCCGCGGCTAGCCTGCCGCTGGTGCTCACCCTGCTGAACGGCTGATCAGCGCGCCACCTGCCCACGCAACAGACGCAGCAGCATCAGGGCCAGGCCGATGCCCACAGCGCACAGCACCAGCAGCGGCCCGAGGTAACCGAGGGCGTCCTGCAACCAGCCGAGCAGCAGGTGCAGCCACTCAGTATGCAGCGAGGCTTCGACCGCGACGTAGCCGCCCTGCTGCCATATCTCGTAGGCGGCATGCAGGGGAATCAGCGTCAGCGGCAGCAGGATCAGGCACAGCCAATAGCCGGCACGCCGGTAGGCACCCAGCAGCCCCCACGGCAGATAGGCGGCACGGATGAGCTGGAAGAAGCAGACGATGTAGTAGACGACCAGCAGCAGCGCGAAACCGCTGGCCGGCGACGGCTCGAGCCAGAGCGCACGCAGCGCCGCGGTACTGATTGTCAGGCTGAGCGCGCCCCAGAGCAGAAGAAAGAAGGTTTTCATCGCGAGTCCTGGTATCGGCTTTCGGCGAACGCGCATCGGAACAGAATTGCGCCAGCCAAACCCACAACCGCTTCACGAAACGGAGGCGATGAGCCGCGATCGTGCCGGCTTCGAGCAGCCGCGCACGCTTTTAGAACAGGCTGAGCTGATCGCCCTCGGCTGGCGCCGCACCGATCGGGGCGTCTGGCACCGCATCGGCATCAGCCACGGCACCCGCCAGAACCAGCCGCTCGGCCAGTCCGGCGGCGCGCTCGGCGCGGGTGCTGACCGCTTCGGCCAGCCGCGCCGGCAGCGCCCAGATCTCCACCCGGCGCTTGGCGCGGGTGATGCCGGTGTAGAACAGCGCGCGGGTCAGCAGCGGGCTCGGCTGATCCGGCAAGGCCAGCAGCACCTCGGTGAATTCCGAGCCCTGGCTCTTGTGCACGGTCATGGCGAAGGCGCTGTCGTGGCTCGGCAGCCGTGCCGGCGCGAAGCCGCGGTAACCGTCGTCACCCTCGAAGAACACCCGCAGGCCCTGCTCGGTTTTCAGGCACAGACCGATATCGCCGTTGAACAGCCCCAGCGCGTAGTCGTTCTGCCGGACCATCACCGCACGGCCGGGATACCAGCGTTCGCGGGCCGGCACGCCGAGGCGACGCCTGAAGCGTGTTTCCAGCGCCTCGTTGATACCGGTCACGCCGAACGGGCCCTCGCGTTGCGCAGTCAGCGCCCGGAAACCGTTGAAGGCCTCGAACGCCGCACCTGGATCGCCCTGCCGTGCAGCCTGCAGATAGGGCGAGTAACCCTGCTCCAGCCGCTCGATCAAGGCGGTCGGGCTGGGCGCCGCGTTCCAGGCGAGATCCGAACGGCCTTCCTGCAGCAGCGCGACGGTGCCCCCGGCGTCGCCAGCGTTGATACGCCGCGCCAGCTCGCCGATGCCGCTGTCGCCGGCGAAGCGGTGGCTGTGGGTGAGCAGCACCACCGCATCGCCGAGGCGCGAGCGCGGCGTCTCGACCGGCACGGGCTGGCCGGTGATGCGCTCCAGCTCGCTTGCCGCCCGGGCATCCAAACCGCGGCCTTCGCAGAGTTCGGCGAACACCGCGCCGGCCTCCACGGCGGCCAGCTGATCCTTGTCGCCGAGCAGGATCAGCCGCGCCTTCGGTGGCAGTGCGACGACCAGCTTGGCCATCAGCGCCAGGTCGACCATCGACGCCTCGTCCACCACCAGCACGTCCAGCGCCAGCGGATTGGCCGCATCGTGGCGCACACGGGGGCTGTCGCCGCGGCTGCCGAGCAGGCGGTGCAGGGTCCGCGCCTCGTCCGGCAAGGCTTCTTTAACAGCATCGCTGACTGGCAGCTCGGCCTTGGCGTTACGGATCGCTTCGGCCATACGCGCCGCGGCCTTGCCGGTGGGTGCCGCGAGGCCGATCGCCAGACGCTCGCCGCCCGGCTGTTCCAGCAACGCCGCCAGCAGGCGCACCACGGTGGTGGTCTTGCCGGTGCCGGGACCGCCGGAGATCACCGCCAGGCGCCGGCGTACCGCCTGCGCGGCGGCCAGGCGCTGCCAGTCGGGGCGCTGCTGATTGAAGGCGAACAGCCGCGCCAGACTTTCACTCAGCCGAGCTTCATCGACATCCGGTGCGTCCGCCGCGCGAGCCAGCAGCTGTTCGGCCAGCTGCTGTTCGTAGGCCTGGTAGCGGGCCAGGTAGAGACGGTTGCCGAGCAGGGTCAGCGGCGCGTAGTCGTCTGGTGCACCGACCAGCGAAGAGGCTTCGAGCTGAGCGCGCCAGACGGGTAGCGACGGCATGCTGAGATCGACATCGGCCCAGGGCCGCCTGCCAGCCAGGCGCTCCAGCGGCAGACAGACATCGCCGGCCGACAGCGCCTCGCAGCACAGCGCGGCGGCGAGCAGCACCGGCTCGGACGCCTCTGGCTCAAGGCGTTGCAGGCTGGCAACGAAGGCGCGCTCCAATGGGCCGAGGGGTAGCTCTGCAGGCAGGGTCATCGGGTAAGCCTCGATACAGGACGTGTAGGGTGGCGGTCGCAACGGTGGGCTGAAGCCCACCCTACAGGCATCGACGAAGGCCGTAGGGTGGGCTTCAGCCCGCCAGCGATGGCACCGGAACGGGCCTGCATCACCGTTCCTCCTCGAACAGTCGATCCAGCGCATCGAGCAGCGCATCGTCCGGTCGCGCGAAGTAGACGCCGGCCTCGGGCATGCCGCGCAGGAACAGGTAGAAGGCGCCGCCCAGCTGCTCGTCACGAAAATCTACCAGACGCTGACGCAGGAAGCGGCGCAGCGCCACCAGATAGATCAGGTATTGCAGGTAGTAGTGCTCGCCCGCCAGCGCCTGTAATAGTCGCTTGCCGCCGTAGTAGCTGGCGTCGGGGCCGAGCCAGTTGGACTTGTAGTCGGCGATGTACCAGCGGCCGCCGTGCTCGAAGGTCAGGTCGATAAAGCCCTTGAGAAAGCCCTTGAGGCTGTCGAATTCCAGCCGCGCTGCGGCCTCGCGCAGCGGTGCGGCCAGCCCGTTGGCCGGGTCGGTCAGCAAGGCGCGCAGGCGCGCCACGTCCAGCTCGCGCACCGGGAAGGTGAAGCCCAGCTCCGGCAGCCGGCGCGCGGCCTGCAGGCTGGCGAGGGTCAACCCGGCGCCGTCCAGATCGGTCTGCAGCACCCGCTCCAGCTGAGCCGTGGCGATCTCCTTCCACTCCAGGGGCAAGCCGTAGGCCTTGAGCGCCGGCTCGACCAGCTGGGTCAGCTCACCCTTGCCCCGCGCCCAGTCCTCGAGGATGGCATGCAGACAGGTACCGGCCCGAGCGCCGCGTGGGAAGGCGAAGAAGCCGCTGCCCGGCTCGCCGGCATCGGGCATCGCCAGGGCGTCGCGGTCCGGCGCTTCCATGTGCATGCCGGCGGCCAGCCCGGAGAAGCTGCCGATGCGCCAGGCGCTGTAGAGGCTGCGGTTGAGCTGCGCCAGCTGCTCGGGCGGCGCTGCGCGGCTGCTGCCCTGGGTGCTGGCCTCACGCGACTCGAGCGGCAGGCAGGCCATGCGCCCGTCGCTCGTGGCGACCAGCCGCTCGATGGCCAGACGCAGGCTACCGCCGTTGAGGCCAGCCAGGTGGTTGCCCAGCTCCGTCAGTGGCTGCTCGCCCGGCAGTTCGCGGCCATGCAGCAGCCAGGCCAGGGCGCTGCTGTGCAAGCCTTCGTCGGGCAGACTGCCATCCTTCTTCGCCTTGGGCAGGCTCACCGGCCCCCAGTGCAGCCAGAGCCGGTCACGCGCGCGGGTCAGGGCGACGTAGGCCAGCCGCAGCTGTTCGGCGAACACCTCCTGACGGGCGCGTTCGAGGTTGTCCTCCAGTTCGCCGCTGCCCAGGTCCAGCAGCGGCTGGCCATCGGCATCGTGACAACGGGCACTGTCCTGGTTTTTGCCGAGCAGCTTGCCGTCCCAGAGAAACGGGCAGAACACCAAGGGGTATTCCAGACCCTTGCTGGTGTGAATGGTGACGATCTGCACCCGTTCGGCATCGCTTTCCAGGCGCAGCAGCGCTTCTTCACCGGCGCCTTCGCTGCCGCGCTGGGCGTTGAACCAGGCGAGCAGCGGCTCGAGCCCGGGCCGCAGCAGGCTCTCGGCCTGCAGCAATTCACCGAGGTGCAAGAGGTTGGTCAGCCGCCGTTCGCCATCCACCCGCGCCAGCAGGCGTTCGGCCACCGCCTGCTCGTCGAGCCAGGCGCGGAACACGCGCATGAAGCCCTGCTGCTGCCAGAGCTGGTGGTAGCGCTCGGCGGCTTCGCGCTCGGCGTCCCATTCATGCTGGTCATCCTGGCAGCGGGCGAGATCGGCGGCGCTGCGGCCCAGCAGGCGCGTCGCCAGGGCATGCCGCAGCAGACCCTCGCGTCCCGGCTCGGCATAGGCGGCAAGCACCGCGGCGAGTTCGCCGGCTTCTTCGCTGCGCCAGACGCTGTCGCGCCCGCGGCGTACGCTGGGCACGCCACGCGCGGCCAGCTCGTCGGCGATCATCCCGGCCTGGCGATGGTTGGCCACCAGCACGGCGATATCGCCGCCCTTGAGCGGGGCGAAGCCGCCGTCCTTGTCGAAACCTGCGCGTCCCTCGGCGGCCGCGGCCAGCTGCACGGCGATCCGTCGCGCGGTGTCACTGGCCGCCAGCTGCGCGGCGTCACCCTTGCCCAGCGGATCGTCGCCGAGCCAGACCAGCGACAGCGGCGCCGCCTCGCCCTCCTCTGCCAGACGCAGGCTCGCACGCGGCTTGTCGGCGGCACCCACCGGTGGGTAGCGCAGGTCGGGTTGGGCGAACGGCTGCGGATGGTCGAACAGCTGGTTGAGCGCGGCGATCAGCTCGGGCGTCGAGCGGTAGTTGGTCGGCAGGTTGAAGGGTTCGCGATCGGCCTGCTGCTTGGCCGTCATGTAAGTGGCCAGGTCCGCGCCGCGGAAAGCGTAGATCGCCTGCTTGGGGTCACCGACGAAGCACAGCGAGGCATCACGGCCCTTGGCATAGATGCGGTCGAAGATGGCGTACTGGATCGGGTCGGTGTCCTGGAACTCGTCGATCAGCGCCAGCGGATAGGTCGCACGCAGCGAGGCCGCCAGGTCCTCGCCGACCGGGCCTTGCAGTGCCTGATCCAGACGATTCAGCAGGTCGTCGAAGGCCAGCAGCCGCTGCGCCGCCTTGCGTTCAGGCAACTCTCGGTTGAGCCGGTCGAGCAGCGCCACTTGAAGGGCGATCAGCCGCTGCTTGCCCGCTGGCAGTGCGTCGGCCACCTGATCGGCCAGCTCGTCCAGGGCCTGGGCCAGCTCGCACACCGGCGCGTCGAAGCCCTTCTTGCAGGCCTTGCTCAGCGCGCGCACGCCGAACTTCGCCGCGCCCTCAGGCTGGTCGAACATCACCGCCGGATCGGCAAAATAGGCATCCAGTTCCGCCTGCCATGGCGCAAACTTGATGCGCTTGTGCGTGCTCTGGCTGAGCCCGCCGTGTGCCAGCAGCTCGGCGATCCAGGCGCTGCCCGCCTGCTTCCACAACTCGGCAGCCCGCTGCCAGGCCGCCTCGACCGGGCGCAGATCGGCCGCGACCGGCGCACCCTGCGGCTCGACCCGCAGATAGGGCTTGCCCAGATGACTGCGCAGACGCTGGCGCAACCACTGCGGGGTGATCCGGCTCTTGGCCAGGAAGCGTGCCCAGGCCGGGTCGGCATCGGCCAGCTCGCTGCGCCAGGCGTCGGCGAGCAGCGCGTCGATGATCTCGCGGTCGTCGGCAGTCAGCTCGCTGTCGAAATCGCCGCCGGCCTCGAAGGCCGCGTCCTGCAGGGCGCGCTGGCAGAAGCCGTGGATGGTGAAGATCGCCGCCTCGTCGAAGCCGTGCACCGCCAGCAACAGGCGCCGCCGCGAGGCGTCGTCCGGATAGCGGGCGTGCAGGCGATTGAGGAAGTCATCGCTGCTCGGCGTGCCGTCATAAACCGCCAGCAGATCGGCCAGCCGCGCGCGGATGCGCTCGCGCAGCTCGGCGGTGGCGGCGGTGGTGTAGGTGACCACCAGAATCTGCCCCACCGAGAGCTGGCGCTCCAGCAGCAGACGCGCATAGAGCGCGGTGAGCGTCCAGGTCTTGCCGGTGCCGGCGCTGGCTTCGATCAGCGAGCGGCCGTCGAAGGGCGAGTCGAGGAGGTCGAGTTTCATGGCTTGATCCTCCGAGCCAAAGCCGACTTTGCAGTGCTGGCCGCACCCTCGGGTTGCGCCCCGCCGGGCGCCTTACTTCTTCTTGCTTGCCCAAGAAGAAGTAAGCAAGAAGAAGGGCACCCCAACATCCGGGTCTGGCCGCTGCGCGGCCAGACTTCCCTCGCTCCGGCGCTGCTCCGGGGGCACGCCGCGAAGGGACGTCCCTGTCCCTTCGCGCCTCGCTCGGCATCCATGCCTCGCGTCCCCCTACACAACGCCTGCGCTCGGCCTCCTGAAGGGGATTCATGAGTCGCCTGACAGCGCCTGCGCCTGAAAAACAAGAAGCCGATGCCACCGCGAAAAGCACGTATACCGACATGAGCTGGCGCCGCGAACCGGGGCCCCTCAGGAGGCCGAGTGGAGTCGATGCGCAAGGGGTCGAGCGGCATGGACGCCGCGAGAGCTCCGAAGGGACAGGGACGTCCCTTCTGAGCGTGCCCCTGGAGCAGCGATGGAACGAGGGAACCCCGGCGCAGCCGGGGCCGGATGCGGGGTGTGCTTTCTCTTTGGTTACTTTCTCTTTGCACCGGGCGGCGATCCGCAAGCAAAGAGAAAGTGACTCGCCCGTCAGGGGCGAAACCCTGACCGTCGAACAGGCACGGCAGCAAGTGGAGACACAATGCTTCAGACGTCATCACTCTGCTCCTCTCCATCCGCCAACGCATCCAACGCCGGGCCGATCAGCTGTTCGGCCAGGGTTTCGAAACGCTCGTCCAGCGGATCGCTGTCGCGGAAGGCCAAGGCGTTCCAGGGGTCTTCGGCTTCGGCGGCAATGGGGCTGAATTCGGCGCCGAACCAGGCTTCGCGGGCGCGCTTGCGGGCGCAGTCCAGCGGCTCGCTGCCGCGGCTCGGCTTGCGGTAGCCGCGGGCGAACGCCTGGCTGCTGCGCGGCAACAGCGGCAGTGGCTCGCGGATCGCGCTGCGGTAGGCCACCAGCCAGGGCTCCAGCAGCTCGGCGGCGTTGGCCAGCGGCCCCAGCTGCCAGTCACCCGCCGGCGAAAGCTTCAGGCTGTGGCGCTCGATGCCGGGCGTGGCGCACAGGTTGAGCAGCAGGTGGCGCAGCCAGAACGGCGGCAGGTCCCATTCGCCGAGGCGGCCGAGCTTCCAGCCGAACAGCCCGCCCGGCGTCACGCCATCGAGCCAGCCATGGATGCGCACGCCAGCCAGGGTGATATCCACCGGCAGCGGCTCGGGCACGGCGTCCGGGCGCAGTTCTAACAGCCGCGGTGCAAAGGCACGCACCGGGCCGCGCAGTTTGCCCCACAGCGCCTGGCCCAGCTCGCCGGTGGGCAGCCAGCCCGCCGCGCAGGCCATGCGCCGCTCCTCCTCGTCGCTCCAGCCCTGCTCCATCGCTTGCAGCGACAGGCGGCGCAGGCCGTTCCAGGCCGGCATTTCCAGGTCGAACGGTTCGTCGCTGGCAAGCGATTCCTGATCATCGGCCAGGCGCAGGCCGAGGCGCTGTTCGAGCAGGAAGCGCGCCGGGTGGCGGAAGCACTGCAGCAGCTGCGACGGCTCGATGGTCAGCCAGGCCTCATCGGGTTCGGCGAGCAGGCTGGCGAAGGGTTGCGCCTGCGCCTGTGGTGGCTCGGCCAGGCGCTGGGCGGCACGGAACCAGGGCAGCGAATAGCCGGCACAGGGCGCTTCGCCGAAATTACGCGGCGAAAACGGCTGCAGCGGATGCGCAATGAGGATCTTCTGGCTGACCGGCCGCGCCCCGTCGGCCAGCACGGCGGTCATGTCCACCGCCTCCAGTACCTCGCTGAGCAGTACCGAGGGCGGCAGCACGGCGTTGTCGCGCGGGTCGCGGCCGACATAGGACAGGTACAGCGCCTGGCGCGCCGAGAGCAGCGTCTCCAGCAGCAGGTAGCGGTCGTCGAGGCGCCGCGCCCGGTCGCCACGGCGCGGATGCCGGCCGATCAGGTCGAAGCCCGACGGCGGCGTGCGCCGCGGGAAGGCGCCATCGTCCAGGCCGAGCAGGCAGACCACGCGGAACGGCAGGCTGCGCATCGGCACCATGGTGCAGAAGGTCACCGCACCGGTGAGAAAGCCGGAGGCGCCGCCGCCCTGCTGCAACGCGGCGCTGAGCTGCTGGTGCACCAGTTCCAGCTCGATGGGCCGGGTGAGGTCGGCGGCCTGGGCCTGATCGCGCAGGGCGGCGCAGGCCTGGGAGAGCAGCAGCAGCGTCTCGCCGGCCTCGCGCTCGTCGAACAGCGTATCGATCAGCACTTGCAGGTCATCCGCCCACTCGGCCAGCGGGCGCGGCCGAGCCAGTTGATCGGCCAGGCTGCCGAGCCGCTCGACGAAGCCCACCAATCGCCCGAGCAACTGCCCGCGCGCGCCTTCCAGCGCGTCCAGCGGCCAGTGCTCGCCAAGCAAGGGCGCGCGGTCGCCGGCCAGCTGCGGCGGTGCAGCGAAGCCCAGCAGCAGGCGGTCCAGCCCCTGGCGCCAGGTAAAGGCTGATTCGGCCGGCAGCCCCAGCCGTGCGCGCTGCTCGCCATCGCGGCCCCAGCGCACGCCGGCCTCGCGCAGCCAGTCGCGCAGCAGCGGCAGGTCTTCGCTTTCGATGCCGGCGCGGCGGGCGATGGCCGGCTGTTCCAGCCAGGCGAGGATTTCCTCGGCGGCGAAACGGCTCTGCGCCAGCAACAGCAGTTCGAGGAAGGCCTCAATCAACGGCACCTCGGCGCGCAGGCTGCGGTCGGCGAGGCTGTAGGGAACCCGCGGGCTGCCCTCGCGCGGGGCGAACACCGCCTCGATGAAGGGCGCATAACGTTCGATGTCGGGGGTCAGCACCACCACCTGGTCCGGCGTCAGCGCCGGGTCGGCGGCGAAGCGCGCCAGCAGCTGATCGTGGAGGATTTCCACCTCGCGCAGCGGCGAGTGGGCGATATGCACCTCCAGCGAACGGTCGTTCTCGGCCAGAGTGATCCGCTCATCGGGCAGGCGGGTGCGCAGGCGCAGGATGTCGTTCTGCAAGGCATGCAGCAGGCTGTCGTCGTGCAGGTCCTCGTCGTCGGAATACAGGCCGAATTCCTGACTGCCTTCGCTGGCGGTCAGGCTGAACAGCGAGTCGAAAAAGTCGCGGCCCTGCTTGCCGAGACTCGCCAGCAGCGGATGGCCGACGTCCAGATACCAGTCATCGACACCGCTCTCCGGTTGCCTGGCCAGCTCGCGGATATCGCGAATCTCGCCCCAGGCCTCGCGGCTCGGGTTGAGCGCGCAGACCACCACGTCGATATGCCGCGCCAGGCCGTCGAGCACACGCAGGTGGTGCGGCGGCAGGCTGCTGATGCCGAACACCAGCAGGCGCTCGGGCAGGTCCGGCAGCGGCTCGTCGCGGTACAGGCGCTGCAGCAGGTCGCCGAGCAGGCGCGCGCGGTGCGGGTGGCCGTCCTTGGTCAGTTCGCGCCAGAGCAGCGCCTGCCAGGCTTCGTCGGGACCGAGGTCGAGGGTTTCGCCACGCTCCCAGGCCGCCAGCCAGTCGTCGCGATAGAGCAGGTACTGGTCGAAGACGTCGGCGATCTTGGCCGCCAATGACAGCCGCCGGCGCTCATCGCCGCCATAGAGGTACTGCGCCAGACGCGGCGCCAGCTCGAGATTGGCCGGCTCGCACAGCCAGCCATACAGACGCCAGGTCAGGGTGGTCGGGGAGAACGCCGACTGCTCGGGCAGGCTGCCCAGCACCGTGCGGCTCAGGTCCCAGACGAACGCCGCCGGCAGCTGCAGCTCGAGCTGCATGGCGATGCCCTGCCGGCGCGCCAGCTCCAGGGTCAGCCAGCGGCCCATGCCCTGGCTCGGCACCACCACCCGCGCCGACGCAAAGGGGTCGGCCAGCGGCTGGGCGAGCAGCGTGGTGGCCAGTTCGCCGAGGGTTTCGAGATCAGGGGCGTGGTAGAGGCTGAGCATGGGCGCACCGCGTGAACAGAAGTCGCTAGGTTACAGGCCGCTCCGCAGGGGAGCGAGCCGTGCGCTTGAGTCTGCATCCCGGATGCGACAGGCCGTGTCGCGGTATTTCTCCTCCTTTCGCCCTGCCCTTTTGCTTCTCTCGACCAATATCAATTGCGCCGCGGCTGCCTAGCATGGGCTCGAGGGGCGGCTGCTTGGTCGCCCGCCATCCGCTCGGGAGTCGTTCATGAACCGCAAGACGCTGCTCGTCCTTTCCCTTTCCGCCACCCTGGGCGCCACGCCGCTGCTGCATGCCCAGGAGCAGGCCCCGCAACGCACCCTTGGCTCGGTGGAGCGCAGCCACGCCAGCCAGGCTCGCGCCCTGCTCGACCAGGCCGTGCTGACCTTCCAGGCCAAGGGCCCGGAACAGGCGATGGCCGCCTTCAACGACCGCAACGGTGAGTTCGTCCGCGGCCAGTACTACATCTTCGTGCTCGGCGAGGACGGCACCATGCAGGCCAGCAGCGGCCCGTCGGCCAGCCTGGTGGGGCTGAACGTCGGCGAGCTGAAGGACGCCTCCGGCAAGCCGTTCATGCGCGAGCTGCTGGACAAGTCGGCCAGGCAGGAAAGCGGCGAAGTCGAGTACAAGTGGCTCAACCCCGCCGACAACAAGGTCGAGAACAAGATCAGCCAGTTCCGCAAGGTCGGCGACCATGTGCTCTGCGTCGGCTATTACATCCCCCGCGCCACGGCCGAACATGCCAAGGCGCTGCTCGACCGCGCCGTTCGGCAGGTCAAGGACAAGGGCGCCGAGGCGGCCTTCCGCAGCTTCAACGACCCGCGCGGCGGCTTCGTCTTCCAGGACGAATACGTCTTCGCCATCGGCCTCGACGACGGCCGTTACCGCGCCAGCGGCAGCTCGCCGAACCTGGTGGGCGTCGATGTGCGCAGCGTCACCGATGCCGCCGGCAAGCCGCTGTTCAAGGACATGATCGAACTGGCACGCAAGCAGGGTTCGGGCACGGTGGATTACGTCTGGCGCAACCCGGCGACCAATGCGGTCGAGCAGAAGCACACGCTGATCCAGCGGGTCGACGACGTGCTGCTGGGCGTGGGCTACTACACCCGCCCCTGAGGGCACTCGCAGGGTTTGTGACGGTTCGGTGAACGGGGCCGGCGGGCCAGGGTCAATCGAGTATCCCCGGTGCAGATCTGCGTCTTCATGACGCGGCTGTCGTCGTTGCCGCTCGCCGGGGCAGGAGCCCGAACCATGCTGACCCTGCTGCACCTGCTGTCGTCCATTGCCCTGCTGGTCTGGGGTACGCATATCGTGCGCACCGGGATCATGCGGGTGTATGGCTCGCACCTGCGGCGCATGCTCGGCCAGAGCATGGGCAACGCGCCGCTGGCCTTCGGCGCCGGCATCGGCGTCACCGCGCTGGTGCAGAGCAGCAATGCCACCGCACTGCTGGCCATTTCCTTCGTCGCTCAGGGCCTGATGGGGCTGCCCACGGCACTGGCGATCATGCTCGGCGCGGACGTCGGTACCGCGCTGATGGCGCGGGTGCTGACCCTCGACCTGTCCTGGCTGTCGCCGCTGCTGACGCTGGTCGGTGTCAGCCTGTTCCTCTCGCGCAAGCAGAGCCGCACCGGCCAGATCGGCCGCGTGCTGATCGGCCTCGGCCTGATCATCCTCGCCCTGCAGCTGATCGTGCACGCCGCCGAGCCGATCACCGAGGCGCGCGGCATGCAGGTGCTGTTCTCTTCGCTCGCCGGCGACACCCTGCTGGCGGTGCTGGTGGGTGCGCTGTTCGCCGTCCTGTCGTATTCCAGCCTGGCGGCGGTGCTGCTGACCTCGACGCTGGCCGGCGCGGGCCTGATCAGCCTGCCGGTGGCACTCGGCCTGGTGATCGGCGCCAACATCGGCAGCGGCCTGCTCGCCTGGTTCAACGCCAGCCTGCAGCCTGCCTCGGCGCGGCGGGTGGCGCTGGGCAACCTGCTGTACAAGCTCGCCGGCCTCATCGTGCTGCCTTTCCTGGTGCCGCTGGTGGCCTGGATGGACACCCTCGGCTACAGCGCGCAGACCCAGGTGATCGGCTTCCACCTGGTCTACAACAGCCTGCGCTGCCTGCTCCTGCTGCCCACCGTGCACCCCATGAGCCGGTTGTGCGAGCGCCTGCTGCCCGAGCGCCAGCTGGACAACGGCGTGGCGCAGCCGCGGCACCTCGACCCGGCGGCGCTGGACACGCCGAGCCTGGCGCTGGCCAATGCAGTGCGCGAGACCCTGCGCATCGGCGACATGGTGGAGCTGATGCTGGCGCGCCTGCTGGAAGTGCTGCGCGAGGACCGTGCCGAACCGGGCGAGGAGATCCGCCGCCTGGACGACGACGTCGATGCGCTCTACAGCGGGGTCAAGCTCTACCTGGCGCAGATGCCCCGCGAGGACCTGGCCGAGCAGGAAGGCCGGCGCTGGGCGGAGATCATCGAACTGGCGATCAATCTGGAGCAGGCCGGCGACATCATCGAGCACATGGCGAGCAAGGTGCAGAACCTCAAGACCGCCAAGCGCCGTTCCTTCTCCGACAGCGGGCTGGAGGAACTCGGCCAGCTGCATGCTCAGCTCAGCGCCAACCTGCGGCTGGGCCTGTCGGTGTTCATCTCCGGCGACTCCCACGGTGCGCGCCAGCTTCTGCAGCAGAAGCGCCAGTTCCGCAAACTGGAGCGCGAGCTGGCCCATTCCCATGTGCATCGGCTGCACCGACAAGTGGTGGAAAGCATCGAGACCAGCGCGGCGCATCTGGAGCTGATTGCCGACATGAAACGGCTCAATTCGCTGTTCTGCAGCGCCGCCTATCCGGCTCTGGAAGGCCCGGGCAAGCCGCGCACTGCGGGCGACACCAACCGTGAGGTGCTGCCCAGCGAGCCGCACCTGCCGGGGCGTCCCGCCTAGCCTGCGCGGCGCTGCCAGAGGCGGAACAACGGCTCGGCGAGGAACATCACCAGAAACAGCCTGAGCACCTGCACCGCGGTAACCAGCGCCACCGACAGCTGCAAGGCTTCGGCGGTCAGGCACAGCTCGGTGATGCCGCCGGGCATCATGCCGAGCATCAGCGACACCTCGTCCAGCGCCGTCACCCAGCCCAGGGCACCGCCCAGCGCGGCGGCGACCAGCATGGCCAGCAGGGTGAACAGCAGGATGCGCAACAGGAAGGCCGGCGCACTGCGGAAGAACGGCCGATCGAAATGACAGGCCAGCGAGCAGCCGATCAGCCACTGGCCGAGCGCGCCGGCCCAGCCCGGCAGGCCGATGTGCAGGTCGAACGCCACGCTGGCCAGCGCGCAGACGGTCAGCGGGCCGAGCATCCAGGGGTTGGGCTGGCCAAGGCGCTTCCAGAGCAGCGCCAGCAGGCCACCGGCTGGCAGCAGCACGGCGAGCCAGGGCCAGCTCACCGGGGCCGCGGGCGGCGCCGCGACGGTCGGCAACCCCCAGGTGAACAGCGCTGGCACGATCAGCACCACCAGCAGCAGGCGCAGGCTGTGCGCCGCCGCCACGCTGGCCGCCTCGGCCTGGTGCCGGTTGGCCAGCACCACCATCTCGCTGGCGCCACCCGGCATGCTGGCGAAGAATGCAGTGGCACGGTCGCTGCCGCTGCGCAGCAGGATGAAGATGCCGATCAGCCCCAGCAGCAGGGTGCCGATGGCGCCGGCGAGGATCACGCCGAAGTGCGCCAGCACCTCGCGCATCACTTCACCGGTGAAATGCAGGCCGATGGCGCTGGCGACGATCCACTGCCCCACCTGCCGGCCGCGCGGCACTTCGCTCACCAGCCAGCCGCTGCAGCGCACGGCGATCACCGCCAGCAGCGAGCCGACCATCCACGGCAGCGGCCAGTTGGCCAGGCTCGCCAGCCAGCCGCCGAACGCACCGATCAGCGGCGTCGCCCACCAGGCCGGCAGCCGCTGGTGCATATCAGGCCTGTGCCTCGACCGCGTTGCCGCGACGACGCTTGAGGTACCAGCGCAGCCCCGGCATGGCCAGCATCGCCACGGTCAGCCCCCACAGTGCCAGGGTGATCGGGCTGCCGTAGAGAATGCCCAGCTCACCGTTGGAGATCGACAGTGCGCGGCGCAGGTTGTCTTCCATCATCTCGCCGAGGACGAAACCGAGGATCAGTGCCGACAGCGGGAAGTCCAGCTTGCGCAGCAGGTAGCCGAACACGCCGAGGCCGACCATCAGCACCAGGTCGAACACGGTGCTGTGCACCGAATACACGCCGACCATGCTGATCACCGTGATCGTCGGTACCAGCACCCAGTTCGGCACGCTGAGCATGCGCGAGAACAGGCCGACCAGGGGGATGTTCATGATCAAGAGGATCACGTTGCCGATGAACAGCGAGGCGATCAGGCCCCAGACCACGTCCGGCTGCTGTTCGAACAACAGCGGGCCTGGGGTGATGTTGTACAGCGTCAGTGCGCCGATCATCACCGCGGTGGTGCCCGAACCCGGCACGCCGAGGGTCAGCATGGGGATCAGCGAACCGCAGGCCGAGGCGTTGTTGGCGGCTTCCGGTGCCGCCAGGCCGCGCAGGTCGCCATCGCCGAAGCGGCCCTTGTCGCCGGCCATGCGCTTCTCGCTCATGTAGGTCATGGCGCTGGCGATGGTCGCCCCGGCGCCCGGCAGGGTGCCGATGACGAAGCCGGCCACGGCACTGCGCACCATGGTCCAGAAGGTCAGGCAGAACTCCTTGAAGTTGAACAGCAGCCGGCCACTGGCCTTGACCGCCTTCTGCCCGCTGTGGGTCTTTTCCAGCATCAGCAGGATCTCGCTGACGCTGAAGAAGCCGATCACCACGATGACGAACTGGATGCCGTCGGACAGGCTGACGCTGCCGAAGGTGAAGCGGTAGACGCCGGTGGTCGAGTCGACACCGACGGTGGCCAGCGCCAGGCCCATCAGCGCGGCCATCAGGGTCTTCACCGGCTTGTCGCCGACCATGCCGCCGAGACAGGCGATGGCGAAGATCATCAGCACGAAGTATTCCGCCGGGCCGAAGGCCACCGCCCACTTGGCCAGCAGCGGAGCGAACAGCACCACGCCGCAGGTGGCGATGATGCTGCCGATGAACGAGCTCACCGCCGACAGCGACAGGGCGATGCCAGCCTTGCCCTGACGCGCCAGTGGGTAGCCGTCGAGGGTGGTCATCACCGCCGCGGCGTCACCCGGCACGTTGAGCAGAATGGCCGAAATGCGGCCGCCGTACTCGCAGCCCAGGTACACGGCGGCGAGCAGGATCAGTGCAGTCTCCGGCGGCAGGCCGAGGGCAAAGGCCAACGGCAGCAGCAGCGCCACGCCGTTGATCGGGCCGAGGCCGGGCAGCAGGCCGACGACGGTGCCGACGAAGGCGCCGAACAGCGCCACCAGCAGGTTGGTCGGCCGGGTGGCGACATCGAAGCCCTGCATCAAGAAATTCAAAGTTTCCATATCAGCTCTCCAGCAGACGCAGCAGGCCGAGCGGCAGCGGTACGTCCAGCAGGTAATCGAACAGCCCGTAGAGCAGCACGCCGAGCAGCACGCCGCTGATCACGCTGGGCCACAGGCGACCGTTGAACAGCAGGCCGAGGGCGAAACCGGCCAGGGCAGTGCTGATGACGAAGCCGAGGATTTCGAACAGCAGGGCATAGGCCAGCAGCGCCAGCACGCAGAGCACGGCCCGCTGCGCCTTGGCACGATCGAACGCTGGCGTCGGCTCGCCGTGCGGCTTGAACAGCAGCCACGCCGCGCCGCAGGCCATCAGGAACAGCAGCAGCAGCGGATAGGCGCGCGGCCCGACCGGGTCGTAGGCGAAGGGCGCCTCGAAGCCCCAGGCGAGCAGGGCGAGGCCGGCGCAGGCGAGCAGCCACGCCGCGGCGAAGACACGTACGTACATGACGGGATACCTCAGGGGTTCGGCGACCCGGCAGTTGCCGGGCCCGCCGTGCGGCCCGCGGGCGCGGGCCGGTTCGCGTTACTTGACCAGGCCGAACTCGCCGGCCAGCGCCTTGTAGTCCTGCACCTGCTTCTCGACGAAGGCCTTGAGCTCGTCGCCTGTCATCGACAGCGGGAACAGGTCGCGCTGCTCGCGCAGCTTGGCGAAGTCCTCGTCGGCCAGCAGGCTGTCGAACTGGCTCTTCCACCAGTTGAAGTCCTCGTCGGAGACTTCCGGCCCCATGTAGAAGCCGCGGATCACCGGCCAGCTGATGTCGTAGCCCTGCTCCTTGGCGGTGGGGATGTCGGCCAGCTTGCCCGGCAGGCGCTCGTCGGAGAGCACGGCGAGGATACGGATCTTGCCGGCGTCGAGTTGCGGGGTGACTTCGCCGAGGCCGCTGGAGGTGACCTGCACATGGCCGCCGAGCATGGCGGTGAGCGTCTCGCCGCCGCCTTCGAAGGCGACATAGCGCAGCTTCTGCGGATCGACGCCGGCGGCGCGGGCGATCAGTGCGGTCTGCATCCAGTCCTGCCCGCCGATGGTGGCGCCGGCGCCGAACACCACGCTGCCCGGGTCCTTCTTCACCGCGGCGATGAGGTCGTCGAGGTCCTGGTAGGGCGCATCGGCACGCACCGAGATCGCGCCGTAGTCGGTGCCGACCGCGGCCAGCCAGCGCACCGCGGTTTCGTCGTAACGACCGAACTTGCCCTGCGCGAGGTTCAGCAGCGAGCCGCTGGAGAAGGCGGTGATGGTCCCCGCCTCCGCGGCGCGCTGGGCGACCACGGCGTTGTAGGCCACCGCGCCGACGCCGCCGGGCATGTAGGTGACGCGCATCGGCGCCTTGAGCAGGCCGGCGTCCTTCAGGCCGCTCTGGGCCAGCTTGCAGGTCAGGTCGAAACCGCCGCCGGGCTTGGCCGGGGCGATGCACTCGGGGCGCTTGGGCTCGGCCAGCAGCTGGCTGGAGAGCAGCAGGCAGGACGACAGCAGGGCGATACGGCTGAGTCTGGTTTTCATCGGGTGTTCCTCGCGTTCTTGTTCTGTTTACCAGATCGGCAGGCTGTAGCTGACGATCAGACGGTTCTCGTCGGCGTCACGGGCGAAGTCCGAGCGGAACATCGCGTTGCGCCAGCGCACCGCGACGTTCTTCAGCGGGCCGCTCTGCACCACGTACTTCAGCTCGATGTCGCGTTCCCATTCGCTGCCGTTGCTGCCGCCCGCGTATTCGGCGTTGTCGCCGGAGATGTAACGGGTCAGGAAGGTCAGCCCGGGGATGCCCATGGCGGCGAAGTTGTAGTCGTAACGGGCCTGCCAGGAGCGCTCGTCGGCGTTGGCGAAGTCGTTGATCTGCACGAAGTTGACCAGGAACGGATCGCTGCCATCGATATAGGCATAGCCGGTATCGCCGCGCATCTGCTGGTAGCCGAGGCTGACCTTGTGCCCGCCGAGGCTGTAACCCAGCATGCCGTTCCAGGCCTGGTTGTCGATCTTGCCGGCGTTGGCCGCGCCGGTGTCGTCGCTGAACATCACGCGCAGATCGGCGCTCAGCGCGGAGTTGTCGGTCAGCGGCTTGACCGCCAGCAGGCCGAAGAAATGCTGGCGGTATACATCATCCAGCTCGCCGTAGTAGTAGCGGCCGGTGAGGTTCTTGTTGAAGGCGTATTCGGCCCCGGCGAAGGTCAGGTGATCGGCCTCGGCGGCACTGGCGAAACGGCTGTTCTTGTTGTTCAGCTGCAGGTCCTGGGAGTTGGTCGAAGCGCGGTCGATGACCTTGTCCAAGCGCCCGCCGATCAGCGTCAGCCCTTCGATGTCCTTGGAAGTGGCGGTGCCGCCTTCGAACACCTGCGGCAGCGTGCGGCTGTCGCTGGCCTTGACCACCGGCATCTCCGGGATGTGCGAGCCATAGCGCAGCTCGGTCTCGGCGATCTTCGCCTTGGCGGTCAGGCCCAGGCGGCTGAACTCGTCCGGGGTGCCGCCATCGTCCTGCACCGGCAAGAGGTCAGTGCCGGCGCGACCACCGCCGGAGTCCAGCTTGACGCCGAGCATGCCCAGCGCATCCAGGCCGACGCCGACGGTGCCTTCGGTGAAGCCGGACTGCACGTCGAGGATGAAACCCTGGGTCCACTCTTCGCGCTTGGACTGGGCGGTGCCTTCGCGGAAATCGCGGTTCAGGTAGATGTTGTGGGTCTGCAGAGTTGCACTGCTGTCTTCGATGAACGCGGCCTGGGCGAGCGGCGCCAGCGAGGCGGCGGCAACGGCGAGAGCGAGACGAGCAGGAGCGGGTGAGCGTCTGACGGCAGTCAGCATCGGGGTATCTCCACTATTGTTTTTGTTGTGACGGCGCATGCGCCGCGCAAGGTGGATCGAGCCACCTGTAAGCGATCCTATGGGGTCAAGCTTTCGCCAGCCTTTCAGCGTCGAAAGCCTGCGGCGACTCTTGCCGTCTGCCGCTACACTGGCGCCCCGTCGCAATGGCAGAGGACAGGCAATGCGGATTCTTCTGGTCGAGGATCACCCCCAGCTGGCCGAGAGCGTGGCGCAGGCGCTGCGCGGCGCCGGCTGGACCGTGGACCTGCTGCACGACGGCATCGCCGCCGACCTGGCGCTGGCCAGCGAGGACTATGCGCTGGCGATTCTCGACGTCGGGCTGCCGCGGCTGGATGGCTTTCAGGTGCTGGCGCGCCTGCGCGGGCGCGGCAAGACGCTGCCGGTGCTGATGCTCACCGCGCGAGGTGAGGTCAGCGATCGCGTGCACGGGCTCAACCTCGGTGCCGACGACTACCTGGCCAAGCCGTTCGAGCTGTCCGAACTGGAAGCGCGGGTCAAGGCGCTGCTGCGACGCAGCGTCGGCGGCGGCGAGCGCCAGCAGCGCTGCGGTGTACTGGTCTACGACCTGGATGCGCGGCGCTTCAGCCTGGCCGACGAGCCGCTGACCCTGACCTCCCGGGAACAGGGCGTGCTCGAGGCACTGATCGCCCGTCCCGGCCGGGTGATGAGCAAGGACCAGCTGGCCGCCCAGGTGTTCGGCCTGGACGAGGACGCCAGCGCCGACGCCATCGAGATCTATGTCTACCGACTGCGCAAGAAGCTCGAGGGCCAACCGGTGCGCATCGTCACCTTCCGCGGCCTGGGCTACATGCTCGAGGCGCTCGATGGCTGAGCCGGAGGTCGCCGGCAGCCTGCGCGCCCGGCTGCTGCGCCGGCTGGCGATCCTGCTCGCGCTGCTGCTGCTGTTCAGCGGCTGGAGTGCCTACTGGAACGGCCGTGCCGCTGCCGATACCGCCTACGACCGTACCCTGCTCGCCTCGGCCCGAGCCATCGCCGACGGCCTGGTCACTCACGAGGGTGTGCTGCGCGCCAACGTGCCCTACGTGGCGCTCGACACCTTCGCCTATGACAGCGCCGGACGCATCTACTACGGGGTGCTGGACATCCAGGGGCGCCTGGTCAGCGGCTACGAGAACCTGCCCGCCCCTGCCGCCGACACCCCGCGCACCGACGATTACCCGGCCCTGGCGCGTTTCTACGATGGCGAATTCCAGGGCCAGGGCGTGCGCCTGGTGAGCCTGCTGCAGCCGGTCAGCGAGCCGGAGCTCAACGGCATCGCCGAGATCCGCGTGGCCGAGACCCTCGGCGCCCGGGAGCGCATGGCGCGCAGCCTGCTCACCGATACCCTGTGGCGGGTCGGGCTGATGGCCGTCGCCGCGCTGCTGCTGGTATGGCTGGCGGTAAGTGCCGCGTTGCGGCCGCTGGGCCGGCTCAGCGAGGCGGTGCAGGAACGCGCACCGGACGATCTGCGGCCGCTGCCGCTGGTCAGCGTGCAGCGCGAGCTGCGCCCGCTGGTGGTCGCGCTCAACGGCTTCACCGAACGCCTGCGCGGCCAGTTCGAACGCCAGGCACGCTTCATCGCCGACGCCTCCCACGAGCTGCGCACGCCGCTGGCGGCCCTCAAGGCGCGTATCGAGCTGGGCCTGCGCGACGCCGATCCCGCCGCCTGGCGCAGCACCCTGGAGGACGCCGGACAGAGCACCGACAAGGTCATCCACCTGGCCAATCAGCTGCTTTCCCTGGCGCGCATCGAAAGCGGCGCACAGTCCATCGCCGAGGGCGGCGCACAGCGCCTGGACCTCTCGCAGCTGGCCCGCGAGCTGGGCCTGGCGATGGCGGCACTGGCGCACAAGCGCGGCGTCGCCCTGGCCCTGGAAGCCGAGGCGCCGGTATGGATCGACGGCGAGCCGACGCTGATCAGCGAACTGCTGAGCAACCTGCTGGACAACGCCCTGGCGCATACCCTCGGTGGCGGCAACGTGGTGCTGCGGGTGCTCGACGGCGCTGTGCTGGAGGTGGAGGACGACGGCCCTGGCATTCCGGTCGCCGAGCGCGATCGCGTCTTTGCCCGCTTCTATCGCCGCGACACCAGCGGCCATGGCGCCGGCCTGGGTCTGGCCATCGTCGGCGAGATCGTCCGCGCCCACCGCGCCGAGATCAGCCTCGATCAGGGTGCGCTGGGCGGGCTGCTGGTGCGGGTGCGCTTCATACCGGCTGAGGGCTGACGCCGGGGCCGGTTTCGCCGATCGCCGCCTCGGGCGCACAGACCACCCGATTGCGACCGGCGTGCTTGGCGGCATACAGCGCCGCATCCGCAGCGGCCAGCAGCGCCTCTGCCGAGACACAGGTCGACCCCAGCGTGGCGACGCCAAGGCTGATGGTCAACGCCACCGGCAGGTCGCCGTGGCGCAGCTGCAGGCGCTCGATGTCCCGGCGGATCCGCTCCGCCAGCACAACCGCCTGGCGCTGATCGGATGCCGGCAGCAGCACGACGAACTCCTCGCCGCCATAGCGTGCCGCCAGGTCGCCGGCACGCTGGCAATGCGCCATGAGCACCGCCGCCACCTGGCGCAGGCACTCGTCACCGAACGGATGGCCATAGCTGTCGTTGATGCGCTTGAAGTGATCGATGTCGGCCAGCAGCACTGCCAGCGGGCTGCCGCTGCGGCGGGCACGGCGTATCTCCTCGTCCAGCACGCCGTCGAAGCGCCGGCGGTTGGCCAGCTGGGTCAGCGCGTCGGTGGCGCTCAGGCGCAGCAGTTCGGCATTGGCGGTCTCCAGTCCCTGCCTGGCCTCTTCCAGCGCGCGGGTGCGCTCGTAGACCCGCGCCTCCAGCACCTCGTTGGCCTGCAGCTGCAGGTCCAGCGCCTCCTGCTTGGCCTGCAGGTGCAGGGCGCGCTCGGCGGCGAGCGACTCGGAGGTCTCCAGGGCCAGCTGCTGCGCCGCGATACGCCGGTTGCGCTCGATGTTGATGCGCTCGGCCAGGGCCATGGAAAGCAGCACGAACTCGGTGAACATGCCGATCAGCTGGCCATTCAGGGTCCAGGCGTTGAGCGGCAGCACGCCGTTGAGTGCCAGCAGGTTGACCACGGTGAACACCAGCAGCGTGCTCCAGGCGATGCTGAACAGCCGCGCGGACGGGTTGCCGCGCGCCCAAAGATTGAGCGTGATCGCCATGGTCAGCACACAGTGCAGCAGCGCGACGCTTTCCATGAATGTATAGCGGGCCAGGGCCGGCGCCAGCAGCAGGATCACCACCACGGCTCCCCAGTACAGCGTGAGGGTGATCGAAACTGCCCAGACCCAACCGCCGTAACGCCGCACACCGAGAAAGCGCAGGGCGAACAGCATCGGTGTGAAGAAACACAGGGCGGCCGAGAGCCCGTAGAAGCGTGCCGAGAGTTCGGGAATCTCCGGCCAGAGATAGAGCTGGCCGAAGCCGGTGATGCTCAGCACGTAGAACACCGCACTGAGCAGATAGAGCACGTAGAAGAAGTAGCTGCCGTCACGGGTGAAGACCAGCAGGCTCAGGTTGTACAGCACGATCACCAGGATGCCGCCGAAGAACAGGCTGACCAGGGTGACGTCCCGCAGGCGGCCCTCGACGAACTGCTTCTCGTCGATCAGCTCCAGCGGCAACGCCAGGGTTTCGCGGGCCTGCACCTGCAGATAGACCACCGCCCGCTCGCCCGGCGGCAGCTCGAGTGGGTAGACGAAATGATGGTCGGCCAGCGGCCGAGCGCTCAGCGCCAGGGCGTCGCCGGCCAGCATCGGGGCACCCCAGCGACCGCTGTCCGGGTAGTGCAGGCGCACCGCGACCCGGTCGAGCACCGGCCACTTCAGCAACAGGTACCAGAGCCGCGCATCCGTCCCGCCGTTGCGCAAGGACAGGCGCAGCCAGGCACCGTCGGGCTGCTTGCCCAGCGTCGGACGCGCCAGCGGTTGCCATGGCCAGGCGTCGCTGGCCGCTGCGTCGAAGTCCGCCGCGGGCATGCCGAGCACGTACTCCAGGGCGCCGAGCTGCAGGGTCGAGGCGCCGCGTGTCTGGACCGCCGCCGAGCCGGCCGCGGTGGCGGCCACCGTAGGCGACAGCAGCAGGCAGGCCAACAGCAGCAGGAGCAGACGTGTCATGGGATTGCCTCGGGGTGCAACGGGCTGGCGTACTGCCAGCTAACCGGCGCCATTTATCCAACGACGCGCTCGTCGCCATGATGCCACTGTGATGGCACGTTGTCCCGCTCCGGGCGACAGGCTGCCGTCAGGCCCGTCGTCGCGCCCAGAACTGCTGCACCAGTTCGAGCATGCCGTCGGCCAGCTGCGCCACGCCGGACGCGCTGCGCTGGCTGTGCAGGCCGTTGGTGACGTGCTCATCGGAGCTGCCACGGATGCTGACGATGCTCTGGCTGATCTCCTCGCTGGCCGAGCTCTGCTGATCGACCGCCGCGGCGATCTGGTTGCTCATGGCGCTGATCTCGGTGACCCGGCTGTTGATGCCGCTCAGCGAATGCTCGGCCTGGTCCGCATGGCTGACGCTATGCTGCGCCTGCTCGCGACTGCGCTGCATGACCTCCACCGCCTGGCGCGCGCCGGCCTGCAACGAGCCGATCATGCGCTGGATGTCGGTGGTCGCCAGGGAGGTGCGCGAGGCCAGCTGGCGCACCTCGTCGGCAACCACGGCGAAGCCGCGGCCCTGATCGCCGGCGCGCGCGGCTTCGATGGCGGCGTTCAGCGCCAGCAGGTTGGTCTGCTCGGCGATGCCATGGATCACCTCGAGCACGCGGCTGATTTCCTGGCTGTGGCTCTCGAGCTGATGAATCACCTCGGCGGCCTGCTGGATGTCACCGGCCAGCCGGGTGATGCTGTCGCCGGTGCGCCCGACGATCTGCCGTCCGCTGGCCGCCTCGCTGTCGGCCCGTGCCGCCACCTCGGCGGTGCGCTGGGCATTGAGCGCGACATCCTGCACGCTGGCGGTCATCTGCTGGATGGCGGTGGCGATGAGGTCGGTCTCGCGCTGCTGCCGCGAAGCGCTTTCGGTGCTGCCCTGCATCGCACCGAGCAGGTTGCGGGCATGCTCGCTGAGCTGGCGGCTGCAGTCGGCGATGCGCCCGACCATGGCGCCGGCTTCGGTTTCCAGCATCTTCATGGCGAAGGCGATCTCGCCGATTTCATCCTTGCGCCCGGTGTAGATCAGCTGGCTGACCGGGTTGTGCCCCACTCGCCGCGCCTGCCGGGCCAGGCGCGACAGCGGCGCCAGGGTGAACGCCGCAAGCGCGGCGGCGGCCGCACCCATCGCCAGCCCGGCCACTGTGGCAATGCCAGGAGCAGAACCCAACAGGCTACCGAGGGCCACACCGAACGCACCGGCACCGGCGGCCAGCAGCGCCACTCGCTCGCGCAGGCCCATGGTGCAACGCAGTGCCCGCGCGCCACGGCCATCGCGCAGCGCGGCATACAGCGCCTCGGCAGCACGGATTTGCTCGGGTTGGGCGCGGGTTCGCACGGACTGGTATTCCACCACCTTGCCGTCGCGGCTGACCGGTGTAGCGAAGGCGCTGACCCAGTAGTGGTCGCCGTTCTTGCAGCGATTCTTGACGATGCCCATCCACGAGCGGCTCGTCTGCAGCGTCTGCCAGAGATCGGCGAAGGCTTCGACCGGCATGTCCGGGTGACGGACCAGGTTATGCGGCGCGCCGAGCAATTCGGCTTCGTCAAAGCCGGAAATCGCGACGAAGTCCGGGTTGGCGTAGGTGATGGTGCCTTTGAGATCGGTGGTGGACAGGATGTTCGCCGTTTCACCGACCATGACTTCACGGCCGCTGACGGGCAGGTTGAGGCGCATAAACAGATCTTCCTTGGAAAAATGGTCTGAGTACGCGAGGCAGGTTCGGCGCCGCTTCTGGTGGCGGCGCTCGGATCGGTGCGAAGCACCTTCTTGTTTACATGCTGCTTGCTGCGTTGCTGTTTACCTTGCTGTCGTGACGACTGTGCAGTCAGCCCTCCTCTTTCTCGCCGGTATCGGTTTCCAGTTGTTCGAGCAGATCGATCAGGCGCCGGCGCAACTGGCCGAGCTCGCGGGACTTGAACGAGCGGCGGGTGCGTTCGAGCTCCTGGATGGTGTCTTCCAGCGCGGTACGCAGGGCTTCTTCGGTCAGCATCGGTTCGTCTTCGTGTGCCACATGCAGATTGGGTGCCGGCTTGGCCCCGGTGGTCGGCCGGCTGGTTTCAGAGCAATAAAAAAGGCGCCAGTCGAGGTTCATCCCGGAGGGATGTCACGGCTGGCGCCTTAGCTATCAGGTCCGATTGTCCTGAGCGGTAAAGCAGCTTTCGCAGCATGCGAAACTAGTGGCATTCTGCCTGCACGCATGCGCCGTAACAAGCCCATCGATGCCGGTGCAGGCGGCGGCGTTCGGCGTCTGCGGCCTGCACCAAGCTGGGTCACTGGCTGTACGTCAGCCGCGTCGTCGTGTCCAGAATTGCTGCACCAGCATCTCCATGCTGCCGGCCAGCTCGGCGACGCCCGAGGCGCTTTGCCGACTGCGCAGACCGCTCTCCACGTGACGATCGGAACCGCCGCGAATGCTGACGATGTTCTGGTTGATGTTCTCGCTGACCGCGCTCTGCTGCTCCACCGCCGCGGCGATCTGCATGCTCATCGCACTGATCTCGTTGACGCGGCTGTTGATGCCCTGTAGCGAGCGCGCCGCCTGTTCGGCCTGGTCGACGCTCTGCATGGCCTGCTCGCGGCTGCGCTGCATGACTTCCACCGCCTGACGCGCACCGCCCTGCAGCGCGCCGATCATGTCGTTGATCTCCCGGGTCGACTGCTGAGTGCGCGAGGCCAGGCTGCGCACCTCGTCGGCGACCACGGCGAAGCCCCGGCCCTGCTCGCCGGCACGCGCCGCCTCGATGGCTGCGTTGAGCGCCAGCAAATTAGTCTGCTCGGCGATGCCGCGGATGACATCGAGCACCTTGGTGATGTCGTTGCTGTGCGCTTCCAGCTGGTGGATCACGTCGCCGGCATGCTGGATGTCCTGCGCCAGCTGGCCGATTGCGGCGCCGGTGCGATTGACCACCTCGGTGCCGGTGGCCGCCTCGTTGTCGGCGCGGCTGGCCGCTTCCGCGGTGCGCTGGGCGTTGTTCGCCACGTCCTGCACGCTGACCGCCATCTGGTTGATCGCGGTGGCGACCTGATCGGTTTCGCTCTGCTGGCGCGCCGCGCTCTCGGTGCTGCTGTCCATCGCGCCGAGCAGTTCCTGGGCGTGCTGGCTGAGCTGGCGCGAGGCGTCACCGATGCGGCCGACCATGGCGCCGGCTTCGGTTTCCAGCATCTTCATGGCAAAAGCGATTTGCCCGTATTCGTCACGCCGGCCGGCGTAGATCAGCTGCCCCACCGGATTGTCGCCGACCCGGCGCGCCTGTTCGGCGAGTCGCTGCAGGGGCGCCAGCGCCAGGTAGGTTAGAGCGCTGGCCGCCGCGGCCGCCACCGTCGCGGTAAGCAGCGCCACACCCAGGCCAACACCACCGAGCAGGGCTCCGCCGATCACGCACGGGGCCGCACCCAACGCGGCGCACAGCGCCACGCGACTGCGCGCGCTGAGCGGCGCACGCCGCAGCGCCGCCGGCGGCCGCTGGTCACGCAGCTGGGCGTACAACCCTTCGGCGGCGGCGATCTGCGCCGGCTGCGGCTTGGTGCGCACCGACTGGTACTCGACCACCCGGCCATTGCGGCTGATCGGGGTGACGAACGCGCTGACCCAGTAGTGATCGCCGTTCTTGCAGCGGTTCTTGACCATGCCCATCCAAGAATTGCCGCCGCGCACGCTGGACCAGAGGTCGGCGAACGCCTCGCGGGGCATGTCCGGATGGCGCACGATGTTGTGGTGCTGGCCGAGCAGCTCGTCCTCGTCGAAGCCGCTGATCTTGATGAAATCCGGATTCACATAGGTGATGTCACCGTTGAGATCCGTGGTGGAAAGGATATTGGCGGTATCGCTGATGGAAACATCGCGGCCGGTGACCGGCAGATTCATGCGCATGGTGGCTCTCGTGAGCAAGGCAGTTGTCGTTCTGTTCCGCCATGCACGTCTCGGTCGACGCACCTCGGGTGCATCGGGCGCTCCTGCCAATCGCTCACCCTGCGGTGATGGTCCCTGCCTCGGACGGCCCAACGGGTCGTTTGTATCGTTTTTGTCGCGCGGAAAACGGGCATGAAAAAAGCGCCAGCATCGAACCGTCCCTGCGGGTGATCCTTGATGGCGCTTCAGTCGACAGGCCCGTCGGTCCTGTCCGGTCAGCATGTCTCCTCGCCTGGAGACTGATGCCATAATGATGTCACCTGCTTTCCGCGTGCAATGCGACTGAAGTCCTACTCCGCTGGTCGGCTTTTATTCCGTGCATGCCAAAGTGATATCGATATTGTACAAATAAGTCTTATGTGTACAGCTTTATAACAAGAAATTTCGCGCGCCCCTCCGCAACCCTTGATCGGCAAGTCGGTCGTAGCAAAGGGTGCGCGGATTAGCGGATCGGCATGGCGGGGTCCGTGGGCTGTTCCAGGCGCAGCCGCCTGCTAGACTCAAGTTCCGCGCAGACTCACAAGGGATGCCCGGGATTCCGAAAACAACCAAAAAGGAGTGCATCCATGAAAGGCAAATCCTTGGCATGGATCTTTACCGCTGCTCTGGCGGGAACCGGCCTGAGCACAGTGGCACAGGCGCAAGAGAAGTTCGTCACCATCGGCACGGGCGGGCAGACCGGCGTTTACTACGTGGCCGGGCAATCGATCTGCCGCTTCGTCAACCGCAATGCGGAAAACATCAAGTGCAACGCCCCGGCCAGCGGCGGCGGCGTGGCCAACGTCAACGGTCTGCGCAGTGGCGAATTCAACTTCGGCATCATGCAGTCCGACCACCAGTACAAGGCAATGGAAGGCGTCGCACCCTTCGAGAAAGAAGGGAAGATGGACGACATCCGCGCGGTGTTCTCCCTGCAGAGCGAAGTCTTCACCGTACTGGCCCGTCGCAGCGCCAACATCAAGGGGCTCGATGACCTCAAGGGCAAGCGCGTCAACATCGGCAACCCCGGTTCCGGTCAGCGCGACACCCTCGAAGAGATCATGAAGGTCAAGGGCTGGGACAAGTCGGTGTTCTCCCTGGCCGCCGAACTGAAGCCGGCTGAGCAGGCCAGCGCACTGGGCGACAACAACATCGATGCCATGACCTACTTCGTCGGTCACCCCAACGGCGCGATCCAGGAAGCCACCACCACCACCGACGCGGTGCTGGTGCCGATCACCGGCCCGGAGATCGACAAGCTGCTCGAAGAGCGCAGCTACTACACCAAGGCCGAGATTCCCGGCGGCCTGTACAAGGGCAACGACCAGGCGACCCAGTCCATCGGTGGCAAGGCCGTGCTGTCCACCACCTCCAAGGTCGATGCCGAAGTGGTCTACCAGCTGGTCAAGTCGGTGTTCGAGAACATCGAGCGCTTCCAGCGCCTGCATCCGGCCTTCAAGGACCTGAAGCCGGAAGAGATGATCGAAGTCGGCCTGAGCGCGCCGCTGCATGAAGGCGCCGAGCGTTACTACAAGGAACGCGGCTGGCTGTAAGGTTGGACAGGCCGCGTCGTCCGCCGGCCTGATTGCCATGCCTCAGCTGAGAACCCGTGCGCCGTATGGCCACGGGTTTTCGCGGTTCCGTTACCTGAAAAAAACAGGCCTCATTTCATGCAAGACAAACAACTGTCCACCGAGGAACTGATCGCCCAGGACGTCGGTGCACGTTCGCCCGCCGGGCCGATGGCCGCGGTCATCGCCGGGCTCGCACTGCTCTGGTCGCTGTTCCAGCTGTGGATCGCCTCGCCGCTGCCGTTCATCCTCGGCTTCGGCGTGCTGAACGACACCGAAACCCGCTCGATTCACCTGGCCTTCGCCCTGCTGCTGGCTTTTCTCGCCTACCCGGCCTTCAAGCGCTCGCCGCGTGACCGCGTGCCGCTAATGGACATCGCCCTCGGGCTGGTGGCTGCCGCCTGCGCCGCCTATCTGTTTCTCGCCTATTCGCAACTGGCGCAGCGCCCCGGCAACCTGACCACCCTGGACCTGGTCACGGCCTGCGTCGGCATACCGCTGCTGCTGGAAGCCACCCGCCGCGCCCTCGGCCCGCCGCTGGCGATCATCGCCCTGGTGTTCCTCGTCTACAGCGTCGCCGGCCCCTGGATGCCCGGCCTGCTGGCCCACCGCGGGGTGAGCTTCACCGCACTGGCCAACCACCAGTGGATCACCACCGAAGGCGTGTTCGGCATCGCCCTCGGCGTCTCCACCAGCTTCGTCTTCCTCTTCGTGCTGTTCGGTGCCTTGCTTGAGCGAGCCGGCGCCGGGCATTACTTCATTCAGCTGGCCTTCAGCATGCTCGGCCATTTCCGCGGTGGTCCGGCCAAGGCGGCCGTGGTGGCCTCCGGCATGACCGGCCTGATCTCCGGCTCGTCCATCGCCAACGTGGTGACCACCGGCACCTTCACCATCCCGATGATGAAACGCACCGGCTTCTCGGCGGAGAAGGCCGGCGCGGTGGAAGTGGCCTCCTCGGTCAACGGCCAGATCATGCCGCCGGTGATGGGTGCGGCGGCCTTCCTGATGGTCGAGTACGTCGGCATTCCCTATGTGGAAGTGATCAAGCATGCCTTTCTCCCGGCGCTGATCTCCTATATCGCGCTGATCTACATCGTCCACCTGGAATCGCTCAAGCTCGGTCTGCAGGCGCTGCCGCGGGCCAACGTGGCCAAACCCTGGATGCAGCGGCTGATCGGCTTCGCCTTCGGCGCCGCGCTGATCTCCGGCCTTTCGCTGGGCGTCTACTACGGCCTCGGCTGGCTCAAGCCGGCCCTCGGCGATGCCGCGCTGTGGGTCATCGCCGGGCTGCTGGCGCTGGTCTACCTCGGTCTGCTGAAGATCGCCGCGAGCAACCCGCCGCTGCCCCATGAAGATCCCAACATGCCGCTGGAGAAGCTGCCGGAAACCCGTCCGGTGCTGCTCTCCGGCTTGCACTTCCTGCTGCCGGTAGTGGTGCTGGTCTGGTGCCTGATGATCGAGCGGCTGTCCCCCGGCCTCTCGGCCTTCTGGGGTTCGGTGATGCTGGTGATCATCCTGCTCACCCAGCGCCCGCTGCTGTCATGGATGCGCCATGACCGCAGCCACGTGGACGGCACCTTCATGGACGGCGTGATCGACCTGCGCGAGGGCCTGATCGCCGGTGCGCGCAACATGATCGGCATCGGCATCGCCACCGCGGCGGCGGGCATCATCGTCGGTGCGGTGTCGCAGACCGGCGTGGGCCTGGTGCTGGCGGATCTGGTGGAACTGCTGTCGATGGGCAATCTGCTGCTGATGCTGTTGCTCACCGCCTTCCTCAGCCTGATTCTCGGCATGGGCCTGCCCACCACCGCCAACTACATCGTGGTGTCCAGCCTGCTGGCGCCGGTGATCGTCGCCCTGGGCCAGCAGAACGGGCTGATCGTGCCGCTGATCGCGGTGCATCTGTTCGTCTTCTACTTCGGCATCATGGCCGACGTGACGCCGCCGGTGGGCCTGGCCTCGTTCGCCGCGGCGGCGGTGTCCAAGGGCGATCCGATCCGCACCGGGGTGACTGCGTTCTATTACAGCCTGCGCACCGCGGCGCTGCCGTTCCTGTTCATCTTTAACACCGACCTGCTGCTGATCGGCGTGGACTTCTGGCACGGCGTGCTGATCTTCATCGTCGCCACCATCGCCATGCTGATCTTCGCCGCCGGCACCCAGGGCTATTTCCTGGTGCGCAGCCGCTGGTACGAGAGCCTGCTGTTGCTGCTGGTGGCCTTCACCCTGTTCCGCCCCGGCTTCTGGATGGATCTCATCCATGACCCGTATCAGGAGATTCCGCCGGCGCAGCTGGTGGAAGCACTGGGCAACGTCGAGGAAGACAGCCAGCTGCGCCTGCGCGTGCTCGGCGAGGACGCAGTAGGCGATGCCCGTGAGTTCGTGCTGTTGCTGGCGATCCCGGACGGCGCCTCGGGCGAGGAGAAGCTGGAGAAGATCGGCCTGATGACCTACGAGCAGGACGGCAAGCTGCTGGTGGACAGCGTCACCTTCGGCAGCCCGGCTGCCGAGGCGGGGCTGGAGTTCGACCAGCAGATTCTCTCGGTACGCGCGCCGACCGACCGCTGGCCGAAGGAATTCATGTGGATTCCGGGCTTCCTGCTGTTCGGCCTGATCGTCTGGATGCAGCGCCGCCGCCGTCAGACCTGATCGACTCGGAAGCGTCTGAAACCCCGGTCACGTGCGAGCGTGCCGGGGTTTTTCATTTGGTGCTCCCACCGGCGTACCCGCGCCAGGGCACCATGATCAACCGAAGAACCAGTAGCACACCGCGATGGCAGCGATGATGCCGGCCAGATCCGCGACCAGGGCACAGCCCACCGCATGCCGCGCGCGCTGGATACCGACCGCACCGAAGTACACCGCCAGCACGTAGAAGGTGGTCTCGGTACTGCCCTGCACCGTCGCCGCGACCAGCGCAGGGAAGCTGTCCACGCCCTGACTCTGCATGGTCTCGATCAGCATCGCCCGCGCCGCGCTGCCGGAGAACGGCTTGACCAGCGCGGTAGGCAGGGCGTCGACGAAGCGGGTGTCCCAGCCCAGCGCTTCGACCAGCCAGCGAATGCCTTCCAGCCCGAAATCCAGCGCACCGGACGCGCGCAGGGCGCCAATGGCGCAGAGCATGGCGATCAGATACGGCAACAGGCTCTTGGCGACGTCGAAGCCTTCCTTCGCGCCCTCGACGAACGCCTCGTACACCGGCACCTTGCGCAGCGCTCCGACGACGAGGAAGGCGATGATCAGGCCGAACAGGGTCAGGTTGCCCAGCAACGAGGACAGCGACGCCAGCGCGGTGGCCGACAGCCCTGCCAGCAGGGCCATGAAACCGCCGAGCAGCAGCGCACCGGGAATGAAATAGGCCAGCACCACCGGGTCCCACAGGCGCAGGCGCTGCACCAGCGCCACTGCAAGCAGGCCCGCCAGGGACGAGGCACTGGTCGCCAGCAGAATCGGCAGGAACACCAGGGTCGGGTCATCCGCGCCCTGCTGCACGCGGTACATGAAAATGGACACCGGCAGCAGCGTGAGCGAAGAGGTGTTGAGCACCAGGAAGAGGATCTGCGCATTGCTGGCCACGCTGGGCAGCGGGTTCAGCTCCTGCAATGCGCGCATCGCCTTGAGGCCAATAGGCGTCGCGGCGTTGTCCAGACCAAGCCCGTTGGCGGCGAAATTGAGCGTGATCAGCCCCAGCGCCGGGTGCCCGGCCGGCACTTCCGGCATCAGCCGGCGGAACAGCGGCCCGAGCAGCCGCGCCAGCAGCTCGATCAGCCCGGCCTTTTCGGCGATGCGCAGGAAACCCAGCCAGAGCGTCAGGGTGCCGAACAGCACGATCATCACTTCCACGGCCAGCTTGGCCATGGCGAACAGGCTCTCCACCAGCGCGGCGAACACCGCGGGATCGCCACCGATCAGCCAGCGCCCCAGGGCAGCCAGCGCGGCGACCAGAAAAAAGCCCAGCCAGAGGCCATTGAGCATGTCGTTCTCCCGTCAAAGCTGGCCGCGATGATAGCGGTGCGGGCGCGCAGGGGTCATCCGCAGATCGGCAGCAAGACGAGAAAGAGAGGGAATATGCGGGAGAAAAGCGGATGGTTGTCGCCGCATGCCGGGGTGGCGATCACGCCACCACCGGCCGCAGCTTGCAGAACCCGGTCCAGTAAATGGAGGTACTCCCTGTACCCCTAGGTCGTTCCGCCAGGCAGAACAACCCGACCCCATGGTTCACCCCGTTGCAGGGGTTGAGCGCGCGTGGCCGTTACACCCTGCGCGCTTTGTGGATCACCTTCGTTGGCCGAACATGACCCGGCGAATTTGGCTTCCTATGCCGCTGGTACTCCTGAATGCAGCCGCCCTTGCGGGCGGCTATCGACGCATCAGACACGCGGTCCGCGGCCGCGGCCGAAGATCAGCGATGCCACGAACAGCACCAGGAAGACCACGAACAGGATCTTCGCAATACCTGTAGCAGTGCCTGCGATACCACCGAAGCCCAGAACTGCAGCGATGATGGCAATGATCAGGAAGGTAATGGCCCAACTCAGCATGGTGTGACTCCTCTTGGTTCAGGAACGGTTCTCAGCGGATCAGATCAGTCCGATCGGCATCGATTGTTGTTACGCATCCCTGCTGGTTCGCTCGCACGTCCCCTTCGTTGCTCAGAACACCCAGCGCTGCTCGGCAGGCGCCTGGCGATAATCGATGGTTTGCGGTTCTTGTCCGGTTCGCATGAGCTCAATAGGTTGAGCGTCGTACATACCGATTCGTTCCGCGGAATTCTGTTGCGCCTGGCTGAGCGGTTGCGACAGCGGGCGCTCGGCACCCATGATCAGCATGACAACCGCAGCAGAGAGGAAACCCTTGCTGGCTAGCGATAAGCGGGCTTGGCGATTCATTCCTCAACTCCTTCTAAGCGTGGCGAACTTCGTTTCGATAACCTGTTATTGCAGGCGTCGTGCCAGCCTTCCGAATATATAAAAATCCTTTAATATCAATGGCTTGGCTTTATGGCAAATCGCTGCATCCAACTCAATTTGCAAGGCAGCCCCTAGCCAGCCGGGCGTTTTGCACGAATCAGTGTCGGGCCTGTTTGAGCTGGCGCATGCGCTCGTGGCAGGTACGCAGCTTGGGCAGCTCAATAGCCAACAAAGCCCGTACATCCGGCTCGGCGTCCTGCACGGCGTCTTCGAAAGCCTCCAGGATGTGTGCTTCGGTCTGCTCGAGCTGATCGACATAGGGCGTGTCGTGATCGCCGATGCGCGAACGGGTGTCGGCGTACAGCTCGCGCATGCGCCCGGTCAGCGTGCCGCCTTGCGAAGGCTGTTCATGGCTGGCGGCGACCTTGACGCTCAGGGCCTGGATGATCTGCGTCTTGGCCTGGGCCAGATCGCGGAACAGGTGCTGCAGCTCGACGTCCTTTACTTCCTCGGCAGCATGCTGGTAGAAACGCTGCCCGTCGCGGGTGATCTCGATGAGCTCGTTGAGCTGGTTCATGGACTTGTTCATGACACCTCCTGCGTGGTTGCGACAGATGTGGCCGCCCGTGAATGGGTCGGCGCCCGTCTCCAGAGGGTCGCAAGCGCCATGCCACCCGCGCGGCCATTGGCGCCCCCGACAAATCAGGCACTTGGACGCACCCCTCTGCACAGGGGAATGCAGCATGCAGGAAAGCCTTGCCAGCACCGTGCAACTTGCAAGACTTTTCATAGACTAAAGCACTCGCCAGCAACGCAACGGCGCCGCGACGGCGCTCGACACGCCATAATCGAATCTCTATAGCGACCGAACTCGCCTTTTGATGGGAGCATCCATGGACCAAACGACGGACAACGGCGGACGCATCCTCCTGGTGGATGACGAAGCGGCGATCCTGCGTACCTTTCGTTACTGCCTGGAAGACCGTGGCTATACGGTGATGACGGCAGCCAGCGCCGCACAGGCCGAAGCGATCCTGCAACGCCAGGTGTTCGATCTGTGCTTCCTCGACCTGCGCCTGGGCGAAGACAACGGTCTGGACGTGCTACAGCAGATGCGCACGTTGGCGCCCTGGATGCGCGTGGTGATCGTCACCGCCCACTCGGCGGTGGACACAGCGGTCGATGCCATGCAGGCCGGCGCCGCGGATTACCTGCTCAAGCCCTGCAGCCCCGAACAGCTGCGTCTGTCGGCCGCCAAGCAGCTGGAAGTCCGGCAGATGGCAGCGCGCCTGGAAGCACTGGAAGGCGAGATGAAGCAGCGCAGCGATGCGCTTGGCTCGCACAGCCCGGCGATGATGGCCGTGCTGGAGACCGCCCGGCAGGTCGCCGACACCGATGCCAACATCCTCATCCTCGGCGAATCCGGCACCGGCAAGGGCGAGCTGGCGCGTGCCATCCACACCTGGAGCCGGCGCTCGAAGAAGGCCTTCGTCACCATCAACTGCCCGTCACTGTCGGCCGACCTGATGGAAAGCGAGCTGTTCGGGCACAACCGCGGTGCCTTCACCGGAGCCACCGAAAGCACGCTCGGTCGGGTCAACCAGGCCGACGGCGGCACGCTGTTCCTCGACGAGATCGGCGACTTCCCGCTGGCGCTGCAACCCAAGCTGCTGCGCTTCATTCAGGACAAGGAATACGAACGCGTCGGCGACCCGGTCACCCGCCGCGCCGATGTGCGCATCCTGGCGGCGACCAACCTCAATCTCGAGGAGATGGTCCGCGAGGGCAAGTTCCGCGAGGACCTGCTCTACCGCCTCAACGTCATCACCCTCAATCTGCCACCGATGCGCGAGCGCCCGGAAGACGTACTGGCCCTGGCCGAGCGCTTCCTCGCCGCCTTCGTCAAGAACTACGGGCGCCCGGCGCGCGGCTTCAGCGATGCTGCGGTGGTGGCGCTCAAGGCCTATCGCTGGCCCGGCAACGTGCGCGAACTGCGCAACGTGGTGGAGCGGGCAAGCATCATCTGCCCGCAGCAGATGATCGAGGTCAACCACCTCGGGCTCGGCGAACAGGCAGGTAGCAACGCGCCGCGCATCGGCGAGCCGCTGAGCCTGGAGGCACTGGAAAAGGCGCACATCGCCGGCGTGCTGAGCACCAGTGACACCCTGGAGCAGGCCGCACGCATCCTCGGCATCGACGCCTCGACCCTGTACAGAAAGCGCAAGCAGTACGGCCTATGAAACTGCAGATGAAGCTGCGAACCCGACTCTTTCTCGGGTTCTCGGCACTGATGACGGTGGCCCTGCTGGGCCTGCTGCTGGCGCTGGTCAGCGTGATGCAGATGGCCAAGAGCCAGGAGCAGCTGATCCGCGACAACTTCAGCATCATCGAGATCAACCAGCAGTTGCGTCAGACGCTGGGCAATCATCTGATCGTGATGCTTACCGACGACAACCGCAGCGAGGCGCTCGCCCCGCTGCGCCAGAGCTTCCAGCAGACCCTGGAGCGCGGCATCGCCGAGGCCAACGACGATGTCGACCGCCAGGCCTTCCGTGCAGTCGCCAGCGCCTATGCCGCCTTCCTGCAGCAGATCGAAGCCAGCCGCCATCAGAACCTGACCCTGCTGGAAGACAACCCGCTGAGCCAGTCCTTCAACAAGGTCCGCGGCCTGATGACCGACATGCAGGGCGCGGCCTACGACAAGATCCGCGACACCGAGCTGCGCAGCCGTGATCGCGCCTCGCTGCTGGCGGGCCTGCTGGGACTCACCGCGATAGCCGTGCTGCTGATCGGCTTCATTACCGCGCACAGCTTCGCGCGACGTTTCGGCGAGCCGATCGAGCGGCTGTCCGCCGCTGCCGACCAGATCGGCCGCGGTGATTTCAACATCGCCCTGCCAACCCCGCCGATCGCCGAGCTGTCGTCCCTGAGCCGGCGCTTCGGTCTCATGGCGCAGGCTCTGCACGAGTTCAAGCAGACCAACGTGGAGGCCCTGGTAAACGGTCAGCAGCGCCTGCAGGCGCTGCTCGACAGCATCGACGACGGCCTGCTGATCGTCGACCGCGACGGTCGCCTGGAGCACGCCAACCCGGTGGCGCAGCGGCAGCTGGCCTGGGAGAACGAGCACCTGGGCTCCACCCTTGGCGAAGCGCTGGGCTATCCGCAACTGGACAACGCCGCGCGGCAGGTACTGGACGACAAGCCGCTGTCCGACCCGCCAGAGGATCTGGTCATCGAGGCCGACGGCGAACGGCGCCTGCTGGCCTGGCGCATCAGCCCGGTGAGCCACCACGACGGCAGCATCAGTGGCGCGGTGATGGTGCTGCACGACGTCACCGACCAGCGCACCTTCGAACGCGTGCGCAACGAATTCGTGCTGCGCGCCTCCCACGAACTGCGCACCCCGGTCACCGGCATGCAGATGGCCTTCAGCCTGTTGCGCGAGCGCCTGCGCTACCCCGCCGACAGTCGCGAATCCGACCTGTTCGATACGGTGCACGAGGAAATGCAGCGCCTGGTCAGGCTGATCAACGACCTGCTCAATTTCTCCCGCTACCAGAGCGGCCAGCAGAAACTGGAGCTGGAGCAGTGCGACGTGCCGGAGCTGCTCGAAGCCGCGCGCCAGCGCTTCGAGGTCAACGCCGCCGAGCAGGACGTGCAGCTCAAGCTGGAGCTGCAGCAGCCGCTGCCAACGCTGATGCTCGACCGCCAGCAGATCGAGCGGGTGCTGGACAACCTGCTGAGCAACGCCCTGCGCCACACGCCCAGGGGCGGCGAGGTGCGCCTGCTGGCGCGGCATCATGGCGAGCGGCTGATCCTCAGCGTCGAGGACAACGGCGAAGGCATTCCCTACAGCCAGCAGGCACGCATCTTCGAACCCTTCGTGCAGATCGGCCGCCGTCGCGGCGGGGCCGGACTGGGGCTTGCCTTATGCAAGGAAATTGCCCAGCTGCATGGTGGCCGCATTGGCGTGCACTCGCGGATCGGCCACGGCACTATCTTCTACGTGGCGCTGCCGATCTGACGGCGCCCCATCGAGGAACCTGCCATGCCGAGTCTGAACCCCAGCCCCGAGCAGCTCGCCGACCATGTGGCGGCGATGCCCTCGGGCGTGCCGATCCTGATGCTCAATCTGTTGCGCTACAACGCCCAGGCCACCTACCCGCCGGGCAGCCCGCACAGCCCCTGCAGCGGCCGCGAGGCCTATGCCCGCTACAGCCGCGTGGCGCTGACCAAGGTGCAGGCCGGAGGCGGCGCGGTGGAGCTGCGCGCCAAGGCCCATGCGACGCTGATCGCGCCGCCGGAGGAAGAATGGGATGACCTGCTGCTGGTCAGCTACCCGTCCAAGGAAGCCTTCCTGGCCATGCTCAGCGACCGCGAATACCAGGCCGCGGCCGAGCACCGCAGCGCGGCCCTGGCCGACTCGAGACTGATCGGCACCACCCGCTACTGAGGTCAGCGGCTCGCCTGGGCGACCAGCACCTGCAGCATCGCCGCGGTTTCCGCGTCCGGCTCTCCATCGAAGCGGGTCGGGCGGTACTTCATCTGGAACGCGGCGATCACATTGCGCGTCTCGTCATCCAGATGGCCGTGGCGGGGTACCCGATAACCCTGCGCCGCCAGTGCCTCCTGGAACCAGCCGATCGCCGGCAGCCCCGCCGCGGCGTAGTGCGCCTGCGCCGCCGCCACCGCGCCGGCATCCGGCCAGGGCACCAGGCCCTCCTCGGCCAGGCGCTTCCAGGGAAACAGCGGCCCCGGATCGACCTTGCGCTGCGGCGCGATGTCGCTGTGGCCGATGATGGCGCCCGGTTTCAGGCCATGACGCGCCATGATGTCCTTGAGCAGTACCACCAGCGCATCGATCTGTGCCTGCGAGTAGGGATACCAGAGCCGCCGTCCGTCCGCGCTCTGCTCGTAGCCCTGATTGACCAGCTCGATGCCGATCGAGGTGGCGTTCAGCCAGGTACGCCCGTTCCATTCGCTCTCCCCGGCATGCCAGGCGCGGCGATCCTCGTCCACCAGGCGGTAGATGGTCGCCGGCGACTCACCGATCAGGTAGTGGCTGCTCACATCGCGCCCGCTGAGCAGCTCCAGCGAGCGCGGCAGGTCGGTAGAGGTGTAATGCAGCACGATGAACTGGACGCGGCTGTCGTGGCCGATCGAGCTGTGGCTGGTGTCGATGCGTGGGCCGCTGGCACAGCCGGCCAGCAGCAGAAGCAAGAGGGTAGCGGAGAGCAATTTCATCGGGACGACCTCTGTGTCGACGGCGCAAATGACGCAGATGGGCAGGAGCCCGGCATGCGGTGGCGATTCGATGCCGGAGCGGCGAGGGTCGTGATTATACCGGGCGCCCGGATACAGGCCAGGCCAGCCGGTCAGGCTGGCTCGACACGATTGCGTCCCGAATCCTTGGCGCGGTAGAGCGCCCGGTCGGCACGCTCGAAGGCACGCTCGGCGGTGTCGCCAATAACGAATGCCGTCAAACCGGCGGACAGGGTGATGGCAACCCGCTCGCCCTTGAAGTGGAACGGGCAACTGCCGATGGACTCGCGCAGCGTTTCCATCAGCTGCCGCCCCGCCTCGTAAGGCGTGTTGGGCAACAGCACGACGAACTCCTCACCACCGAAACGGGCGATGAAGTCGGTCTTGCGCAACCGCTTCTGCAGCTCCGTGCCGATGATCTTCAGCACCCGATCGCCGGCCAGATGGCCATAGCCGTCGTTGACCCGCTTGAAGTGATCGACATCCAGCACGGCCAGCAGCAGATCGCCACCGTAGCGTTGCCAGCGGGCGAATTCGAGATCCAGCCGTTCATTCCATGCCGCCCGGTTGGGCAGTCCGGTCAGCGGGTCCTGCAGGGCCTTCTGCCGCTGCTCTTCCAGATGGCCGCGCAGCCCCCGTGCCGCCTGTTCCAGGCTGCCGACACGGCTGACCAGCTGCTGCAGGCGCTCGCCCAGTTTCTGCTCCTGCTCGCTGCGCTGGCGACGGTAGTTGTCGACGGTGTCCAGCAGGCCATCCAGACGCGCCTCCACCACCCGCTTGAGGCTGTTCAGGTCGGTGGCTTCACGCATGCTGTGCTGCAGCCCGCCGACTTGTTCGCGCAGCTCGGCGTCCAGCGCCTGCGCCGCATCGCGGCCTTCCACATGGCCTTGGTGAGCGGCGAGCAGATTCTCCTGCATCGCAGTCAGACGCTCGTTGAGGGTCTGAAGGTAGTTCTCGAAATCGCGCTGACCCTGATCGCTGAAGGCGATCATCAGCATCGCCAGATCGTCCAGCACCGGCACCAGCTCGTACCAGTTCAGGCCCTGCTGGATTCGCGCGCGCAACGTCTGCAGTTGCGGTTGATGCTGCTCGGGCAGATGCAGGCTGTCCAGCAGACTGCTGAGCGTCGCCTCCACACGTTCGGCGACAACGCTGAAAGCGGGCTCCGGCGAATCCGGCAGCGCATAGGCGGCCTCCTGCGGCAGCGGCTCGGCCGCTGGCGGCAGCTCGGGGTCCGCCACCGGCTCGTCCGCTTCGGGCTCAACTGCCGAGACGACAGGCTCGACGGCCTGCTGCTCTTCGTTCGCCGGCTCCGGCAAGGTTGTCACTACAGACGGCTCGGTCACGGTGGAGGCGACGGCCGTCTCGCCGACGACGACCGCCTCTGCTTCGACCGCGACCGCTGGGGCCGACGCCGCCGCTGGAAGCGCCGTCTCGAGCGGGGCCGCCGATTGGCTGTCCCGCCCCCCGAACAGGCGCTTCAGAAAGCCGCTCTGCTGCGGCGCGGACAAGCCCTGCAGGTTGAGAACCTGACCCTGCAGTACACTGAGCTCGCCGAGCAGTAGCGGCAGCTCGCGCAATCTGGTCGCACGCTGGTCCAGATCCTTGGCGAAGCGTTTGAGCGGCTTGCGCAGCTCGGCGGGCACCGACATCCCCAGCAACTGGGACACCAGCCGATGCAGCGCCTCGGTCAACTGAACGGCACGCTCCTGGCGGTGGCGTTCGGAGTCCAGCACCGCCTTTTCCAGGCGTGGAACCAGCTGACCCAGCCCATCGTCCAGATCCCCGTCACGCAGGACCTCGCGCATCTGCTGCAGGCAGCGCTCGACGGCGGGGTCGGCGCCCTCCACCGCCAGGCTGCTGCGCACCAGGCTGCGCCGCAACAGATCGACACGCTGCTCCCAGCGGGCGTCCAGCTGCTCCTGGCGCTCGGCCAGCTGAAGATACTTTTCCTTCCAGCGTTCGGCTTCTTCGCTCATTTACGTTCAGGCACCTGTACCGGCAGGGAGTCCGCCCGCAGGGAATCGGGCAACCGAATTTCCACCGCCACCGGCAAATGGTCGGAAATCGGCAGTGCCAGCACGTCCACACGTTCAAGCGTAAGGCTCGGGCTGAGCAGAATATGGTCCAGGCAGCGCTGCGGCCGCCAGCTGGGAAAGGTCGCCTCGACCTGCGGCGCCAACAGGCCGAGATCGCGCAACGGCGAGTTCTCCAGCAGGTCGTTGGCGTGGGTGTTCATGTCGCCCATCAGTACCTGATGCCGATAGTCGCCGATCAGGTCGCGAATGTAGGCCAGCTGCCGGGCCCGGGCGCCGCCGCCGAGTGCCAGGTGCATCATCACCACCACCAGCGCGTCCGCGCCCTCGCCAAAACGCAGCAGGATCGCGCCGCGTCCCGACGGCCCAGGTAGCGGGTGGTCCTCCAGGCCCTGGGGCTCCAGGCGGCTGAGCACCCCGTTGCTGTGCTGGGCGAAGCGTCCGAGGTTGCGATTGAGCTGCTGATACCAGTAGGGAAACGCACCCAGGTGGGCCAGATGCTCGACCTGATTGACATAGCCGGACCGCAGACTGCCGCCGTCGGCCTCCTGCAGCGCCACCAGATCATAGTTGCCGAGCACCTCGCCGATGCGCTGCAGGTTGCCGGCCCGACCCGGATGGGGCAGCAGATGCTGCCAGCTGCGCGTCAGGTAATGGTGGTAGCGCTCGGTGCTGATGCCAACCTGGATGTTGAAGCTGAGCAGGCGCAGCCGGCCATCGGCCGGCAGGCCGGTGCTGGCCAGGCAGTGCGGATTGACCCGTGCCTTGCCGGGGCCGGCAAGGCGTGGGGCACTCCAACGGCGCAGCATGCCGGGTTACCGCGCTGCGCGTTCTTTTTCGATGAGGAAATCCGCCACCTGCAGCGTGCGCTCCGGACCGCCGGAGGAGCCGAGGTCGAAGCGGTACTTGCCATTGACGATCATCACCGGTACGCCGGTGATCTGGTAGGCCATGCCGAGCTTCTTCGCCTGCTCGACGCGGCCACGCACGCCGAAGGAGTTGTAAGCCTTGAGGAAGGCCTGCTTGCCGACGCCATGCCCTTCGAGGAAATCGGCCATCTCCTCCGGCGTGGCGAGCTTCTTGCGCTCCTGGTGATAGGCGGCAAATACCGCGTCATGCACCTTCGGCTCCACGCCCATGGACTCCAGCGTGACGAACAGCTGGCCGTGCGCGTTCCAGATGCCGCCGAACATGGCGGGGATGCGCTTGAACTGCACATCCTCCGGCAGCTTCTCGGCCCAGGGCTTGATCACCGGTTCGAACTGGTAGCAATGCGGGCAGCCGTACCAGAACAGCTCGACCACCTCGATCTTGCTCGGGTCGGCAACGGGCACCGGACTGCTCAGCTCGACATATTCCTTGCCGGCCTGGAACTCTGCTGCCTGGGTCACCCCGCCGAACAGGCTGGCGGTAGCAAGGACGGCAGTGAGTAGGAAGTTACGCATGAAATACTCCTGTTTACGACGAACCGATGGCGCAACAGGCTGCAGCAAAACGCCGGGACTCGCCAGCGTTTTTCATCTGCCCGTGCCAAGCCGTGACGAAGGTAGTGTAGCCAGCCCCTAAACGCAGAAGGGCGCCCGGGCTTTCGGCCCGGACGCCCTTCTCGATCAGCCCGCGGATGCGATCAGTGCAGGCCCTGGATGTAGCTGGACAACGCTTCGATGTCCTTGTTGCTCAGCTTGGAGGCCACGCCACGCATGATCATGCTGTCACCGTCGTTGGTGCGGTTGCCTTCGCGGAAGTCGGTCAGCTGCTTGGCTGTGTACGCGGCGTGCTGGCCACCCAGTTTGGGGAAGCCGGCCAGCTCGTTACCGACGCCGTTCGGCGCGTGGCAACCGGTACAGGCCGGCATGCCCTGATCCAGCTTGCCACCGCGGAACAGTTTCTCACCCTGCTTGGCCAGAGCCGGATCGGCATAGCCGACGCTACCCTTCTGGCTGGAGAAGTAGGCGGCGATGTCCTGCAGGTCCTGGTCGCTCAGCGGATCGAGCATGCCGGTCATTTCCAAGACCTTGCGGCCCACACCTTCCGGGGCGCCCGGCGTGCTGCCGGCCTTGATGTCCTGGAGCTGCTTGAGCAGATAACGCTCGCCCTGGCCGGCGAGTTTCGGGAAGTTCGGCGCCGGGCTGTTGCCGTCCGCACCGTGGCAGGCGCCACACACTGCAACTTTGCCCTGACCAGCTTCGGCGTCTCCAGCCGCGTGGGCCATACCGGTGATGCCAAGGGTCAACAGCAGACTCACGAGTATTTTGTTCATCAGCTAATCCAACTACGGCTAAGGGTTTGAAAGGGAATTCATCGGGTCACGCACGGCCATCGAACCGGGGCAACGCTCGTTATAAGTGGCACGCAGGGCATCCGCAGCGGGGCGGCGATACCGCCGCACAGGCGCCCGCAACAGGCTGGACACCACGCACGGCCCGATATCAGGCCAAAGCGCACATAAAAACTGCGGCATTATATACTTCCGTTTCTGAAACGGAAACGAACCATTGCCGCACCCGCGTGCACTCACCGGAACGACCATGCTACCGAAAAACCCGATTCTCGGCCTTTGCCAACAGGCCTCCTTCATGATCAGCGCCGCCAAGGTCGATCAGTGCCCGGCCGACGAGGGTCTGGAAGTGGCCTTCGCCGGTCGATCCAATGCGGGCAAGTCCAGTGCGCTGAACACCCTCACCCACGCCAACCTGGCACGCACCTCGAAGACACCGGGACGCACCCAGTTACTCAATTTCTTCCGCCTCGATGACGAGCGCCGCCTGGTCGACCTGCCGGGTTATGGTTACGCCAAGGTGCCGATCCCGCTCAAGCAGCATTGGCAGCGCCATCTGGAAGCCTACCTGGGCAGTCGCGAGAGTCTGGTCGGGGTGTTCCTGATGATGGATATCCGCCATCCGCTGACGGAGTTCGACCGCATGATGCTGGACTGGGCCAATGCCAGCGACATGCCGTTGCACATCCTGCTGACCAAATCCGACAAGCTGGCCTTCGGCGCGGCGAAGAACGCGCTGCTGGCGATCCAACGCGATATCCGCAAGGGCTGGGGTGCCGATGTCAGCGTGCAGCTGTTCTCCGCTCCCAAGCGGCAGGGTGTGGAAGAGGCGCAGCTGGTACTGGCCAGCTGGCTCGGTTTGCTGGACGACTCCGAGCAAGACCAGGCACCTGAAGCGTAAGACCGCTCAACACCGCTGATCCACCACGCCGTGCCAGCACGCCTGTGGTGGATGCGAACGCGACATCTATCCGCGATGCACTGGCGGCGTGGCCGGGAATAAACGGCTGCAGGGCCCGAGCGCGACGTTCGCCGGTCCGCCTCTCCGAACCGGGCGGATGCCGAAAAACGACATCCACCCTCTCCATCACCTCCTATCAGTCACGATAGGCGTCCACCGGCACGCACGCGCAGAACAGATTGCGGTCGCCGTAGACGTTGTCCACCCGGTTCACCGCCGGCCAGTACTTGTGCGCACGGGCGTGGGCGCTCGGGGTCACCGCCTCGGCGATGCTGTAGGGGCGATCCCACTCGCCGATCACGTCGGCCAGGGTATGCGGCGCGCGTACCAGCGGGTTGTTGTCCGCCGGCCATTCGCCGTCCTGCACCTTGGCGATCTCCGCGCGGATGCTCAGCATCGCCTCGACGAAGCGATCCAGCTCGGCCTTCGACTCGCTCTCGGTGGGCTCGATCATCAGCGTGCCGGGCACCGGGAACGACATGGTCGGCGCATGGAAGCCGTAGTCCATCAGGCGCTTGGCAACGTCCTCCTCGCTGATGCCGCTGGCGGCCTTGAGCGGGCGCAGATCGAGAATGCACTCGTGGGCGACACGGCCGTTGCGTCCGCTATAGAGCACCGGGAACGCGCCGCCGAGACGGTTGGCGAGGTAGTTGGCACCGAGAATTGCCACCTCGGTCGCGTCACGCAGCTGCGGGCCCATCATGGCGATGTACATCCAGCTGATCGGCAGGATGCTCGCGCTGCCCCAGGGCGCCGCGCTCACCGCACCGTTGCCCGGTTGCGGACCTTCCAGCTCGACCACAGGGTGATTGGCCACGAACGGCGCCAGGTGCGCCTTGACGCCGATCGGGCCCATGCCCGGGCCGCCACCGCCATGGGGGATGCAGAAGGTCTTGTGCAGGTTCATGTGCGAGACGTCGGCACCGATGTCCGCCGGTCGCGCCAGGCCGACCTGGGCGTTGAGGTTGGCGCCGTCCATGTACACCTGGCCGCCCTGGGCGTGGATCGCGGCGCAGATCTCGCGCACGTTTTCTTCGTAGACGCCGTGGGTCGACGGATAGGTGATCATCAGGCAGGACAGCCGGTCGCCGGCCTCGGCGGCCTTGCGCTTGAGGTCCTCGAGATCGACGTTGCCGCCCTTGTCGCACTCGACGATGACCACACGCATGCTGACCATCTGCGCAGAAGCTGGGTTGGTGCCGTGCGCCGAGGACGGGATCAGGCAGATGTCGCGCTGCCCTTCACCGCGACTCTCGTGATACTTGCGGATCGCGACCAGGCCGGCGTATTCGCCCTGGGCACCGGAGTTGGGCTGCATGCTGATGGCGTCGAAACCGGTGATCGCGCAGAGCCAGGCTTCCAGCTCTTCGATCATCAGCCTGTAACCCTGCGCCTGGCCCCGCGGGACGAACGGATGCAGGTTGGCGAATTCGGCCCAGGTGATCGGAATCATTTCGCTGGTGGCGTTGAGTTTCATGGTGCAGGAGCCGAGCGGGATCATTGCCTGGTTCAGCGCCAGATCCTTGTTCTCCAGCTGCTTGAGGTAGCGCAGCATCTCGGTTTCGCTGTGGTGCGAGTTGAACACCGGATGCTCCAGGTAACCGCTCTCGCGTTGCAGCCCTGCGGGAATGCCCGCGGCCAGCTCACCGGCATCCAACGCGGCAACATCGAGGCCGTGATCGGCACCGAGGAAGATCGCCAGCAGCTGCTCGACGGTGCGCTCGTCGCAGGTCTCGTCGAGGCTCACGCCCAGCCGGCCGCGGCCGAGGATGCGCAGGTTGATCTGCGCCGCCTCGGCACTTTCGATGATCGCGGTCTGCGCACCACCGACCTCTAGGGTCAGGGTGTCGAAGAAATGCAGGTTGAGCCGCACGATGCCCTTCTGCTCCAGACCCGCGGCGAGAATGGCGGTCAGCCGATGGACGCGCTGGGCGATGCGCTTGAGGCCCTGCGGGCCGTGATAGACCGCATAGAAGCCAGCGATGTTGGCCAGCAGCACCTGCGCGGTGCAGATGTTGGAGTTGGCCTTCTCGCGACGGATATGCTGCTCGCGGGTCTGCAGCGCCATGCGCAGCGCGGTGTTGCCGCGGGCGTCCTTGGACACGCCGATGATGCGTCCCGGCATGCCGCGCTTGAACTCGTCGCGGCTGGCGAAATAGGCCGCGTGCGGGCCGCCGTAGCCCATCGGCACACCGAAGCGCTGGGTCGAGCCGAGCACCACGTCGGCACCCAGTTCGCCCGGCGGGGTCAGCAACAGCAGGCTGAGCAGGTCGGCCGCCACGCAGGCCAGCGCCTGCTGGGCGTGCAGCTGCTCGATGGCCGGACGCAGGTCGCGAATCTCGCCATGGGTATCCGGGTACTGCAGCAGCGCGCCGAACACCTCGTGTCCGGCCAGGTCGTCCAGCGTGCCGACTACCAGTTCGAAGCCGAACGCTTCGGCGCGGGTCTGCACCACCGAAAGCGTCTGCGGATGGCAATTCTCGTCAACGAAGAAGCGGTTGCTCTTGCTCTTGGCCATGCGCCGGGCCAGGGTCATGGCCTCGGCTGCTGCGGTCGCCTCATCGAGCAGCGAGGCGTTGGCCAGATCGAGGCCGGTGAGGTCGATGATCATCTGCTGATAGTTCAGCAACGCTTCCAACCGACCCTGGGCGATCTCCGGCTGATAGGGCGTGTAGGCGGTGTACCAGCCCGGATTCTCCAGCACGTTGCGCAGGATCACCGGCGGGGTGATGGTGCCGTGGTAGCCCATGCCGATCAGGCTGGTCCAGAGCTGATTCTGCTCGGCATAGCCCTTGAGCTTGGCCAGCGCCGCCTGTTCATCCAGCGCGGGCGGCAGATTCAGCTCGCCCTGCAGGCGGATCGCCGGCGGCACGGTCTGCTCGATCAGCTGCTCGCGGCTGGCCAGCCCCAGCGCGTCGAGCATGGCCTGCTGTTCGCCCTGATCCGGGCCGAGGTGACGGCGCAGAAAGGCATCGGTTTGCTGGAGTTGGGAAAGGCTCGGCATATACGGCATGGTCGCTACTCTCGGAAAAAACAAAAGCCCCGACAGAGCGGGGCTTTTGCGGATGATGCTTAGGCGTCGGCGTCGCAGGCGGCCTGGTAACCGGCTGCGTCGAGCAGCTTGTCCAGCTCCGCCTTGTCGCTCGGCTGCAGGCGGAAGAACCAGCTGCCGTAGGGGTCGCTGTTGACCTGCTCGGGCGAATCGGCCAGCGCCTCGTTAATGGCGATCACCTCACCGGAAACGGGGGCATAGATGTCGGAGGCGGCCTTTACCGACTCGACCACGCCGGCTTCCTGACCGGCATTGAGCTGGCGCCCGACCTCGGGCAGCTCGACGTAGACCACATCCCCCAGCGCCTCCTGGGCGTGATCGGAGATGCCGACGGTGACGCTGCCGTCCGCTTCGAGACGGGCCCACTCGTGGCTGGCGGCGTAACGCAGATCGCTGGGGATATTGCTCATTGTTGGATCCTCAAGGCTGTTGACAGCAGTCGCGCAAAACAGTCGGTCGAATTTACACCAGTACCTTGCCGTGCCGCACGAATGTCGGCTGCACGACCCGCACCGGATACCACTTGCCACGAATCTCCACTTCCGCGCGCTCGGCGGTGCCGGCCGGCACGCGCGCCAGGGCAATGGATTTGCCAAGCGTAGGAGAAAAACTGCCACTGGTGATCTCGCCGTCACCGACACCGTTGACCCGCACCACCTGATGGGCACGCAGCACGCCGCGCTCTTCCAGCACCAGGCCGACCAGCTTGGGCAGATCGCCTTCGGCGCGCTGCTGCTCCAGCGCGGCACGGCCGACGAAATCGCGCTCGGCGGGCTCCCAGGCCACGGTCCAGCCCATGTTGGCGGCCAGCGGCGAGACCTCCTCGGTCATGTCCTGGCCGTACAGGTTCAGTCCGGCTTCCAGACGCAGGGTGTCACGAGCGCCAAGGCCGATGGGGGGGATGCCGGCACCGACCAGCTCGCTGAGAAAATCCGGCGCCTGCTCGGCCGGCAAGATGATCTCCAGACCATCTTCGCCGGTGTAGCCGGTACGACCGATGAACCAGTCGCCTTCGGCCAGGCCCTGGAACGGCTTGAGTTCCTGGATCAGCGTGGCGCGGGCCTGGCTGACCAGCTCGGCCGTGCGCGTACGGGCATGCGGCCCCTGGATGGCCAGCATGGCCAGCTGCGGACGCTCGTTGATCTCGACGGCGAAATCCGCCGCCTGGGCCTGCATCCACGCCAGGTCCTTGTCGCGGGTACTGGCATTGACCACCAGGCGGTAGCCCCAGTCGGTGAGGTAGACGATCAGGTCATCGATCACCCCGCCGCGCTCATTGAGCATGGCCGAGTAAAGGGCGCGACCGGGGCTCTTCAGGCGTGCCACGTCGTTGGCCAGCAGGTGTTGCAGATAAGCGCTGGCCTGGTCGCCGGCCACATCGACCACGGTCATGTGCGAGACGTCGAACACTCCGCAATCACGTCGCACCTGATGATGTTCTTCGACCTGGGAGCCGTAGTGCAGTGGCATGTCCCAGCCACCGAAGTCGACCATCTTGGCGCCGAGCGCAAGGTGCTGATCGTAGAGGGGAGTACGCTGACCCATGGGTTTCTCCTTCCGGGCAGGTCGCCGAATCGGCGTTGGAAAAGTCAGTAAAGCCGGCCCTTGCGGGGAGCGGCGACTTTCGAATGGCGCGCATTGTAGCCCCAAGGTGGCAGGAGGTCACGGCGCATCAGGCGGCAGGAGACTGGAGGTCGAACGCCCATACACGGGCGCTACCGGACCGCGTGCAGCGCCACCGGAAAGCCTCGGCAGGCTAGCCGACGCGCCTGGCCGAGCGACGAATCAGCAGGATCACCGGCAGCAGGCCGACCAGCACCAGCGTCAGCGCCGGCAGCGAGGCGCGCGCCCATTCGCCTTCGCTGGTCATCTCGAAAATGCGCACCGCCAGAGTGTCCCAGCCGAACGGACGCATCAGCAGAGTCGCCGGCATTTCCTTGAGCACGTCGACGAACACCAGCAGCGCCGCGCTCAGCGTGCCCGGCAGCAACAGCGGCAGATAGACGCGCAAGAACAGGGCCGGCCCGCCGACACCGAGGCTGCGCGACGCCTGCGGCAGCGATGGACGAATTCGCGCCAGGGCGTTTTCCAGCGGACCGAAGGCGACCGCCATGAAGCGGATCAGATAGGCCAGCAGCAAGGCACCGAGGCTGCCGAGCAGGATCGGCTTGCCGGCCCCGCCCAACCAGCTCGACAGCGGTATCACCATGTGCCGGTCCAGGTAACTGAACGCCAGCATGATGGACACTGCCAGCACCGAGCCGGGCAGCGCATAACCCAGGTTGGCCAGGCTGACCGCGCTGCGGATCGAGCGCACCGGCGCCTGGCGCCGGGCGAACGCCAGCAGCAGCGCCACGCTGACGGTGATCAGCGCAGCCATGCCGCCAAGGTAGAGCGTGTGCAGGATCAGCCCGGCGTAGCGCTCGTCGAGGTCGAAGCGCCCGCGCTGCCAGAGCCAGGCCAGCAGTTGCAGCACCGGAATGACGAAGGCACAGAGAAACACCAGGCCGCACCAGGCGCTGGCGGCCAAGGCCTTCACGCCGGTCAGCCGATAAAGTGCAGCCGAGCGCGCGCGCTCGTTGGCCGGCCGCGCCGCGCCGCGCGCCCGGCGCTCGCCGTAGAGCACCAGCATCACTGCCAGCAGCAGCAGACTGGCCAGCTGCGTGGCGCTGGTCAGACTGAAGAAGCCGTACCAGGTCTTGTAGATGGCGGTGGTAAAGGTGTCGAAGTTGAATACCGCCACGGCACCGAAATCGGCCAGCGTTTCCATCATCGCCAGCGCCAGCCCGGCACCGATGGCCGGCCGTGCCATCGGCAGCGCCACGCGCCAGAAGGCCTGCCAGGGCGTCTGGCCGAGTACCCGCGCCGCCTCCATCAGCCCCTTGCCCTGAGCCAGAAAGGCCGAGCGAGCCAGCAGATAGACGTAGGGGTAGAACACCAGCACCAGCACCGCGATGACGCCCCCGGTGGAACGCACCCGCGGAAAGCGGATACCGCTGCCGAACCACTCGCGGGCCAGGCTCTGCACCGGCCCGGAGAAATCCAGCAGGCCGATGAAGACGAACGCCAGCACGTAGGCGGGTATCGCGAACGGCAACATCAGCGCCCAGTCGAGCCAGCGTCGACCGGGAAACTCGCACAACGCCGTCAGCCAGGCGAGGCTGACCCCGAGCACCACCACGCCGATGCCCACGCCGAGCACCAGTGTCAGCGTGTTGCCCAGCAAACGCGGCATCTGCGTGTCCCACAGGTGCGCCCAGATCTCGCCATCGATGCTGCCCCAGCTGAACAGCAGAATGCTCAGCGGCAGCAACACCAGCGCCGCGACGGCGAATGAGATGGGATACCAGCGGCGCTCGACGGGATGGGACACTCAAGCCTCGACAGCAGGAAAAACGACGCCCCGGACAAGCCGGGGCGCGAAGTATAACCGCAGCGGCAGACCTGGCGGCTGAGCCGCGGTCACCGTAGCGATGGCGGCAGGCGGGTCAGTTCCAGCCGGCGCGGTCCATCATCTTGATCGCCTCGGCCTGGCGCTTGCCGGCGACTTCAACCGGAATGGTGTCGGCCTTGAACTCGCCCCATGCCGCAACTTCGGCGGACGGTTTCACGTCCGGGTTGGCCGGGTATTCCATATTGATGTCCGCGAAAATGCTCTGAGCCTCGGCGCTGGTCATCCACTCCACCAGCTTGCGCGCAGCATCCGGATTCGGCGCGTGCTTGGTCAGACCGATGCCCGACAGGTTGACGTGCACGCCACGGTCCTGCTGGTTCGGCCAGAACAGCTTGGCCTTGAGCTGCGGGTTCTGCGCATGCAGACGACCGAAGTAGTAGGTGTTGACGATGCCGACGTCGCACTGGCCGGCGTCGACCGCCATGACCACGGCGTTGTCGTCGGCGAATACGTCGGTGGCGAGGTTGTTCACCCAGCCCTTGAGGATCTGCTCGGTCTTCTCGGCGCCATGGGTTTCGATCATGGTGGCGGTCAGCGACTGGTTGTAGACCTTCTTGCTGGTGCGCAGGCACAGGCGGCCTTCCCAGTTCTTGTCGGCCAGCGCTTCGTAGGTGGTCAGCTCACCGTCCTTGACCCGCTCCGGCGAGTAGACGATGGTCCGTGCGCGCAGCGACAGGCCGGTCCAGGCATCGCTGGAGGAGCGGTACTGCGCGGGGATGTTGTCCTTCACCACCTGGGAGTTCAGCGGCTGCAGGATGCCCATTTCTTCGGCTTGCCAGAGGTTGCCGCCATCGACGGTCAGCAGCAGGTCCGCAGGAGTGTTCGCGCCTTCGGCCTTGATGCGGGCCATCAGCGGAGCTTCCTTGTCGGTGATGAACTTGATCGCTACACCGGTCTTCTTGGTGTAGGCGTCGAATACCGGTTTGATCAGCTCATCGATGCGCGAGGAGTAAACCACTACTTCATCGGCAGCCTGGACAGCGCCCGATAGCGCCGTCAGCGCCAGGGCGGCGAGAAAACCTTTGCTAGCCTGCATGGAACAGCCTCTTGGTGAGATGGAACAGAGGCCTGAATAGTAGTGAATGTTATTTACCTTCTCAATGCGACAAATCGTGCCGGTAACCTTTTGTAAATATCAGTCTGCTATCAAGGCCGCGCCAGCGCAGGCAGGTCGCCGCTCAAGCCCAGCGCCTGGCGGACGAACAGCGCTTTCGCCTCCGGCAGTGCCTGTACAGCCTTGAGGCCGGTGTTACGCAACCAGCGCAGCGGCAATGGATCGGCCTGGAACAGTTGCTCGAAGCCCTCCATCGCCGCCATCATCGCCAGGTTGTGCGGCATGCGGCGGCGTTCGAAGCGACTCAGCACCCGGATATCTTCGGGCCGCTCACCCCGCGCCATGGCCGCCTCGATGACCTCGGCCAGTACCGCTGCGTCCAGAAGCCCGAGGTTGACCCCCTGCCCTGCCAGTGGATGGATGGTGTGCGCGGCATCGCCGATCAGCGCGAGCCCAGGCTGCACGTAGCGCTTGGCATGACGCTGGCGCAGTGGAATGCACAGCCGCGGATCGACCTCCTCCACCTCGCCCAGACGCTGCTCGAAGGCACGGCCCAGCGCCGCGCGGAACGCCACGTCATCCAGCGCCATCAGGCGCCTGGCTTCTAGCTCGGTAACCGACCAGACGATGGAGCACCAGTGCTGGTCGCCATCACGCTCCAGCGGCAGAAACGCCAGCGGGCCGTCGTCGGTGAAGCGTTGCCAGGCAGTCCGCTGATGCGGCTCGCTGCAGCGCACACTGGTGACGATGGCCTGATGCAGATAGTCCCATTCGCGCGTTTCACAGCCAGCCAGCCGGCGCACCGCCGAGTTGGCGCCATCGGCGGCGACCAGCAAGGGCGCGTTCAGCTGACGACCGTCGTCCAGCGTCAGTTGCCAGCCTTGTGGCATTCGCTCCAGCCGCTCGAACCGGGCGGCGCCGAGCAACCGCTGGCCGCCACGGCGCTGCATCGTCTCCAGCAGCGCGTCCTGCACCACCCGGTTCTCGACGATATGGCCGAGCACCTCGGCATGCACGGTCGCGGCGGAAAAATGGATCTGTCCGGTACCCGAGCCATCCCAGACGTGCATGTCGGTGTACGGGCTGACGCGCCGCGCCGACATCCCCGGCCAGGCGCCGAGGCGCTCGAAGATGCGCTGACTGGCTGCCGACAGGGCGCTGACTCGTGGCTCGAAGCCGCCTTGCGGGTCGAAATCGGCGGCCTCCAGCGGGCTCGCATCGAGCACCAGGATGTCCAGCCCGCTGCCTTCGAGTGCCAGGGCCAGCGTACTGCCGACCATTCCGGCACCGACGATGATCAGATCGGCTTGCATCAGTTGTCTCCTGCCTGCCGCGCACGCGGCTTGAGTCTTATGTAGAGGGTCTTCTGCACCCGCGCCACCAGCGTACCGTCGCCATCACGCACTTCGACGTGCATCCGCGGCAGGTACTTGCTGCCTTCGGCGGTGCGCATGCGAATCTCGTCGAGCAGTTGCTGGCTGATGCTGAAATCGGCGTAAACCGCGCCCCGTCCGGGGCTGACGAATTCGATGTTGGCCGCCTTGTCCCAGACGATGTAGTCCGGCCCGAGGTTCTCCAAGAGCATCAGCACGAAGAACGGATCGACCATGGAATACAGCGATCCGCCGAACTGCGTGCCCACGTAGTTGCGGTTGTACCAGCGCAGCACCATCTTGACCCGGACCAGGCGCAGGTCGGCGCTGATATGTCGCACCCGCACCCCGGCGCCGAGGTACGGCGGGTAGAAGTTCAAGGCCCAGCGCAGAAATCGCGCCTTGCGCGCCAGCCTGGACCCATCCATGCGGAAGCCCGCGGGTACGGCGCGGTCAGCCGGCACGTGTGCCGAGGCCCATGGCCTGGCGCGCGAACCAGCGTTTGGCCACGGGAGCCAGGTCCAGGCCGAGCAAGCCGAGGTTACGTCCGGTGGCGACCAGCCGTCCGGAATCGCCGAACAGGCGGGTAACCTGGTCGGAGAAACCCACGGTCAGGCGCTGATCGAAACGTTGCCGGCGGGCGTATTCCTGCAGCAGCGCCAGATCGCCCAGCGGCGCTTCGCTGCGCAGCAACGCGGCACTCAGCGCATCCACGTCCCGTAGCGAGAGGTTGTAACCCTGCCCGGCGATCGGATGCAGGCTGTGGGCGGCATTGCCCAGCACCACCAGCCCCGAGCGTACCTGTTCCTCGGCCTCGATCAGCGTCAGCGGGTACAGATGACGGGCGCCGACCTGCTGCAGCGCGCCCAGCCGATAGCCGAAGGCGTCCTGCAGTTCGGCAAGAAACACCGATTCGTGGGCCTGGGCCAGCCGCGTGGCATCGGCCGGCGAGCGGGTCCATACCAGGGCGCAGCGATGGTCCTGCAGCGGCAGCAGCGCCATCGGGCCGTCTTCGGTGAAGCGCTCGAAAGCCAGCCCGCCATGGGGCTTGCCCGGCGTGATGTTGGCGATCAGCGCGATCTGTCCGTAAGGCCTGCGCGCAACCTGGATGCCGAGTTGCTCGCGCAGGCTGGAGCGGCCGCCGTCGGCCAGCACCGTCAGCGCGCACTCCAGCCGCTGGCCATCGGTGAAGCTCAGGCGATAACCGGCGGTGCCGGGCTCCAGCTGCTCGACTTCGGCCGGGCAATGGCGCACCACCACCTCGTCATCCAGCGCCTGCCACAGGCAATGTCCGATCCAGGCGTTCTCTACCACATAGCCCAGCGCCTCGACCGCCTCGTTCCGCGCATCCAGCCGGGCGGCACCGAAGCGGCCACGTTCGGAGACGTGGATGCGCAGAATCGGCTCGGCACGCTCGGCGATACGGTCCCACAGGCCCAGACGCTGATAGATCAGCCGGGTGCCGTAGGACAGCGCCGTGGAGCGCGCATCGTAGCTAGGCTGGTACTCGTGCCCCGGCTCGAACGGCTCGATCAGGTGGATACGCCAGCCACGCTCACGGGCACCCTCCTGCAAGGCCAGCGCGAGACTCGCGCCGACCAGCCCGCCCCCGATGATCGCCAGGCTATGCATCAGGCGGCCTGTTCGCGTGCGGCGGCCATCAGTGCCTCGATCTCGGCCACGCTCTTCGGCACGCCACCGGTGAGGATCTCGCAGCCGTTCTTGGTCACCACCACGTCGTCCTCGATGCGTACGCCGATGCCGCGCCATTTCTTGGCGACGCTCTGGTTGTCCGCGGCGATATAGATGCCAGGCTCCACGGTCATCGCCATGCCCGGCTCGAGCACGCGCCACTCGCCTCCGATCTTGTAATCGCCGACGTCGTGCACGTCCATGCCCAGCCAGTGGCCGGCGCGATGCATATAGAAAAGTTTGTAGGCCTCGCTGGCGATCAGCTGGTCGACCTCACCCTGCAGCAGACCCAGCTCCACCAGGCCGGCGGTGATCACCCGCACCGTGGCCTCGTGCGCCTCGTTCCAGTGCTTGCCGGGTGCGATGTGCTTGAAGGCTTCTTCGTTGGCCTTGAGCACCAGCTCGTAGATGGCCTTCTGCTCGGGCGAGAACCTGCCGCTGACCGGGAAGGTGCGGGTGATGTCGCTGGCGTAGCAGTCGATCTCGCAACCGGCGTCGATCAGCACCAGATCGCCATCCTTGAGCGGCGCATCGTTCTCCCGGTAATGCAGGATGCAGGCGTTCCTGCCGGCGGCGACGATGCTGCCGTAGGCCGGCATCTTCGCGCCACCCTTGCGGAACTCGTAGTCCAGTTCGGCTTCCAGGTGGTACTCGAACAGGCCGGCGCGGCTGGCCTGCATGGCCCGGATGTGCGCACGGGCGGAAATCTCCGCGGCGTGCTTCATCACTTTCACCTCGCTGCTCGACTTGTACAGACGCATGTCGTGCAGCAGGTGATCGAGGGCGACGAACTCGCTGGGCGGCTGTGCACCCTGGCGCGCCTTGGCGCGGATGGTCTTGATCCACTCCATCAGCCGGTGATCGAAGGCTTCGTTGGTGCCGATGGCGTAGTAGACCCGATCGCGGCCCTCGATCAGACCGGGCAGGATGTCGTCGATATCGCCGATGGGAAAGGCATCGTCGGCACCGTATTCAGCGATGGCGCCGTCCTGCCCGGCACGCAGGCCGTCCCAGAGCTCGCGCTCGGGATCGCGCTCGCGGCAGAACAGCACGTACTCGCCATGCTCGCGGCCCGGAATCAGGGCGATCACCGCTTCCGGCTCGGGGAAGCCGGAGAGGTACTGGAAGTCGCTGTCCTGGCGGTAGACATGCTCGACATCGCGGTTGCGGATGTACATCGGCGCCGCCGGCAGGATGGCGATGCTGTTGGGTTCCATCTGCTCCATCAGCGCCTTGCGTCGACGGGCGTATTCCGATCTGGGGATGCGAGTCATGGGCGCAACGGTGTCCTCAATGCAGGGAAGGTTTCGCGGCAGCGGGCAGCGGCTTGGCGCATTCGGTGAACAGCAGCAGCGGCGCTACGCGCAGATATTCCATCACTTCCATATAGTCGGTCTCGCCGTCCTCGGACTCTTCCAGCGAGTCCTGGATCTGCGCGATGGCCGAGAGATCCTGCAGCACTTCCATGGCTTCGCTGCTCAGCGCACGGTCACCGGCGGTCAGGCCGAAGCCGGCAAGGAAGCCCTGGCACCACTGACCGAGGGCCACGGCGCGTTCGGCCAGTGGCGCATCGTCGCTGGGCAGCAGCAACACGATGGCGATGTCGTCACCGGCGAGCTCGCCCTTGACCATTTCCTGCAGGCCGATAAGCGCCTGACGCACGTTGTCCTGCGGCGCTTCGCCGAGCAGGTCAGAGGCATCGAGCAACCAGGGCTCGACGTCGAAACCGGCACCGGCGCAACTGCGCCCGAGCAACAGGCCGTGCAGCTCGGCCGGCGATACGCTTTGTGGACTGCCTGCCAGAAGCGTGGCGAAAGCAGCATAAGGGGAGTTCTGAATGGACATGGCGGCTAGGCGCACGGTGGCGCAATGACTAGAATGAAGGCTTCGTATCCTAGCACCGGCGGCCGCGGCAAGACCATCGAAGCCCCCGGGCATCGCCTCCGTCTTCAGCCGAGCCCCCAACAGGAATCCCATGGAAGACGCCGATCTGAAAGCGCTGACCGCCAAGCTGGAGCAGCTGATTCAGCGCATCGAACAACTCAAGGCGCAGAACCACCTGCTGCTGGCCAACGAGCGGGCCTGGCGCGAAGAGCGCGCTCATCTGATCGAAAAGAACGAAATGGCCCGGATGAAGGTCGAATCAATGATTTCGCGCCTGAAAGCCCTGGAGCAGGACTCATGACCCAGCCGAACACCGTTACCGTGCACATCATGGACAAGGAATACTGCATTGCCTGTCCGCCGGAAGAACGCAGCAACCTGGAAGGCGCGGCCCGCTACCTGGATCGCAAGATGCGCGAGATCCGCAGCAGCGGCAAAGTCATCGGCGCCGATCGCGTGGCCGTCATGGCCGCGCTGAACATCACCCATGAGCTGTTGCACAAGCATGACCGCCTGGATGCCGAAGCCAGCAGCGCACGCGAGCATGTACGCATGCTGCTGGAGCGCGTGGACAGCGCCCTGGCCACCGACCCCAACCCATCCGGCAACTGATTGGCGGTGTCGCCGACCGAGTGGCGCCCTGTGCATTGGCAGGGCTCGCGCGACGCTCGTTCCGCCTGTCGCCGGCCCGGCGCCAGGGTTCCCGATGAACCGGGACCAGAGGCCGGATTGTTGAGGTATACTGCGGCCAACTCCCTGGCATGTTCGCCAGTCGGCGATGACCCTCTCCCGATAAGCAACACCATGGAGGCTACACGTGGTGCCGGTGTGCATGTCCGCCTGACGGAAAGCCTTAAGGTACTCTGTAGTCGCCACCTTGAACTCTCGGGTTCAAGGGCCTACGCTGGCAGCGGCATGCTGGGGAGCCACTTCCGATGATCGTAGCCGAAGGCCTCTCGCGCCCAGTGCTGCGTCGCAAGCTGCGCCAGACCCGGCGCCAACTCTCTCCCGCCCAGCAACGCCACGCCGCCCGCCGACTCTACCGGCAACTCAGCCATCACCCGCTCTTTCGTCGCGCCCGGCATATCGCCCTGTATCTGCCCAACGACGGCGAAATCGATCCACGCCTGCTGCTGCGCGCCGCGCAACGCCGGGGCAAGGCGACCTATCTGCCGGTACTCAACCCATGGCCGCGCACGCGCATGGTGTTCCAGCGCATCGAGCCCGGCGAGCGACTGCGGCGCAACCGCTTCGGCATCTTCGAACCCGTGATTCGAACCGCTCGACAGCGTCGCGTCTGGGCGCTGGACCTGCTGTTGATGCCATTGGTGGGTTTCGATGGGAATGGCGGGCGGCTGGGCATGGGCGGCGGGTTCTATGATCGCAGCCTGGCGTACCGCGCCAGGCGCAAAAAAAGTCACAAACCGACGCTTCTGGGCCTGGCCCATGAATGCCAGCGAGTCGATCGACTGCCGCTGGAGAGCTGGGATGTACCCCTGCTGGGTACGGTGACGGACCGGGGCTGGTACGTCGAGCGCTGAAACGCCGCGTCCATGCGGCGCTCGGTCAGCGTTGCTGGGTCTGCTGCACCTGGATCACCGGGGCCATGCCCGCGGCGCCGTCGTTGCGCTCCCACAGGCTCTGCGTATAGCCGGTGGTGACTACGCCCAGGCCGAAGATGAAGACCAGAATCCAGAGAATATCGGGCTTGCGTTTCATGTGTGTTCGCCTCCCCCTACCAGGCGAAATGCTTGCGTCGAGTCGATGTGATTTATCGTTCTAGGACTCGATAGGCCACCTTACAGCCGCGGCATTTTCCGTGAAGCCTCGGCACTGCGCAAATCCGTATTGCAGCCGATTGTCGGAGATTTTGCCATCATGGTCTGATCGAACCGAACGAACGGAGAGCAAGGTTCATGCCTTACTGGTTAATGAAGTCCGAACCCGATGAGTTTTCCATCCAAGACCTGAAAAAACTGGGCCACGGACGCTGGGATGGCGTACGCAACTATCAGGCGCGTAACTTCCTGCGCCAGATGCAGGAGGGGGATCATTTCTTCTTCTATCACTCCAGCTGCGCCGAGCCGGGGATCGCCGGAATCGGCCGGGTCATCCGCAGCGCCTACCCCGACCCTACCGCCCTGGATCCCGAAAGCCCCTATCACGATGGCAAGGCCAGCAGCGAAGCCAACCCCTGGAGTGCCGTGGACGTCGAATTTGTCGAAGCCTTCTCGACTCCCCTCGCGCTGGCTCGGCTCAAAGCTAACCCGGCGCTGCGGGAACTGGCACTGGTGAAAAAAGGCAGCCGCCTCTCGGTCATGCCGGTAAGCGATACCGAGTGGCAAGCGATCCTGGCGATGCGCTGAGCTACTGGATGATCAGGTTGTTGAACAGCAGATCGTCGACCAGAGGCTTGCCCTCTTCCTGCTCGAGCACTTCGCGCACCTGTTTCAATGCTTCCTGACGCAAGAGCTCCTTGGCCTCGACACTGCCCAGCGTCTCGTCGGTCTGCTCGGAGAACAGCATCACCAGCTGATGGCGGATCAGCGGCTCGTGGTGCTTGACCCGATCCTCCACCTCCTTGCTGGAAATGCGCAGCGCCACGTCGGCCTTGAAGTACTTGAGCCGCTCGCCGGAGGCATAGTTGCCTACCATCGCCGGCGTCAGCGCGTAATAGAGGGTCTGTGGAGCAGCGGACTCACCGGCCGACTCATTGGCTTGAACGGCTCCGGCAACTGCCAGGCAGAAAAACATCGAAAGTAGGTATCTCACGCGCTGCGGCTCCAGAGAGGAAACCCTGCCAGCATAACCAGTCACAGCACAACGCCCAAGCCGTTGCACTACCGCCTGCCACTTATACGCCGCCATTACAGCGAACGATGCTGATTGCCTCGCCACGCAGCGCTCCTAGACTGAAAGCCCTGAGCAGTCGAGCCATCCCATGTCGGGCGGCAAGCGTCCGACCAGTCGAACAAGGAAAAGCGATGAAAGCCGTCCTGTGCAAAAGCTTCGGCCCGCCCGAAAGCCTGGTTGTCGAAGATGCCCCCTCCCCTCAGATCAAACCGAGCGAGATCCTGCTCGACGTGCATGCTGCCGGGGTCAATTTCCCGGACACGTTGATGATTGAGGGCAAATACCAGTTCAAGCCGCCGTTTCCGTTTTCGCCCGGCGGCGAGGCGGCCGGCGTGGTCGCTGCGGTCGGCGAAAAGGTCAGTCACCTGAAGGTGGGCGACCGGGTCATGGCGCTGACCGGCTGGGGCAGCTTCGCCGAGCAGGTGGCGGTGGCCGGCAGCAATGCGCTGCCGATTCCGCCGAGCATGGACTTCGCCACCGCTGCTGCCTTCAGCATGACCTACGGCACCTCGATGCACGCGCTCAAGCAGCGCGCCAACCTGCAGCCCGGTGAAACCCTGCTGGTACTGGGCGCCTCCGGTGGTGTCGGCCTGGCTGCCGTGGAGATCGGCAAGGCCATGGGCGCCCGGGTGATTGCCGCGGCCTCCAGCGCCGAGAAGCTGGAGGTAGCGAAGAATGCCGGCGCCGACGAGCTGATCAACTACAGCGAAGTGAGCCTGAAGGAGCGCCTGAAGGAACTTACCGGCGGCCAGGGCGTGGATGTGATCTACGACCCGGTGGGCGGCAAGCTGTTCGAGGAAGCCTTCCGCAGCATCGCCTGGAACGGTCGCATGCTGGTGGTCGGCTTTGCCGCCGGCGGCGATATCCCGGCACTACCGGCCAACCTGCCGCTGCTCAAGGGTGCGGCACTGATCGGCGTGTTCTGGGGTGCCTTCGCCCAACGCCAGCCGCAGGACAACGCTGCGAATTTCCGCCAGCTGTTCGCCTGGCACGCCGAAGGCAAGCTCAAGCCGCTGGTGTCGCAACGCTTCACGCTGGAGGACGCCGGCCAGGCCATCGCCACGCTGGGTCAGCGCAAGGCAGTGGGCAAGCTGGTGGTGCAGGTGCGCTAAGAACGCACCTAGGGGACTGCAGGAAGCGTCAGACGCTTCCTGCACGATCCGATCGGATCAATGGGCGGTGGCGGGTGCCTCGCCGGCGCTCTGCATGCGCGCCATTTCCTGGGCGTAGAGCGCATCGAAGTTCACCGGAGCCAGCATCAGCGCCGGGAAGGAGCCGCGGGTCACCAGGCTGTCCAGCGCTTCGCGGGCATAAGGGAAGAGGATGTTCGGGCAGAACGCACCAAGCGTGTGGCTCATCGCAGCCGCTTCCAGGCCCTTGATCAGGAAAATGCCGGCCTGCTGCACCTCGGCAATGAAGGCCACTTCCTCACCGGTCTTGACGGTGACCGAGAGGGTCAGCACCACTTCGTAGAAGTCGCTTTCCAACTGCTTCTGCTTGGTGTTCAGGTCCAGCGCGACACTCGGATTCCATTCCTGACGGAAAATTTCCGGGCTCTTCGGCGCTTCGAAGGACAGGTCGCGGACGTAGATGCGCTGCAGGGAGAACTGCGCGCCCTGTTCGTTCTGCGACGCTGCGCCGCCGTTGTTAGCTTGTTCGGTCATTTCTGCAACCTTCTATCCAGTTGTGCGTGTCGTTTGAATTGTTCGCGGACCCGCGGTGCCGGCCTCAGGCCTGCAGCAACGGGTCGAGGCGTCCGGCGCGCTCCAGAGCGTGCAGCTCATCGCAGCCGCCGACGTGCTTATCGCCGATCCATATCTGCGGCACCGAGGTGCGTCCGGCCTTGCTGGCCATCTCGGCGCGCAGGGTCGGGTTGCCATCCACGGGAATTTCCTCGTAGGCGACACCCTTGCGATCGAGCAGCGCCTTGGCGCGGATGCAGAACGGGCACCAGGCGGTGGTATAGATGACGATGTTGGGCATGATTACTTGACCACTGGCAGATTGTCGCCGCGCCAGCTGGAAATCCCTCCCGACAACTTGGCGGCGGTGAAGCCTGCCTTCTGCAGCTCACGGCAGGCCGTTCCGGCGTGCTGCCCCATGGCGTCGACCACGATGATGGTCTTGGCCTTGTGCTTTTCCAGCTCGCCTGTGCGGCTGACCAGTTTCTCGTAGGGAATGTTCAATGCATCGACGATATGGCCGGCGTCGAACTCCTTCTTGGCGCGCACGTCCAACACCACGCCCTCGCCACTGTTGACCAGTGCCGTCAGTTCGCGATTGCTCAGGCTCTTGCCACCCTTGCGTGTCTCGGTGATGAACAGAAGGATCAACAGCGCCACGAACAGGCTGCTGAGTACATAGTGGTTAGAGACAAATTCAATCAGGTTAGCGAGCATCAACGGGTACCCGGACGATAAAATGCGGGCCAGTATACACAGCCCCTCCGAGTGGCTGAACCCTGATGATTCGTGACCTCGCCACGGCCAGCCAGTAGACTGGCCGCCCTTTTCCGCCCCCGTGCAAGGAGCCCGAAAGCATGCCCGTCGCCCCTACCGCCGCGCCCAAACCTCTGGTACTGATCATTCTCGATGGCTTCGGGCACAGCGACAGCCCGGATTTCAATGCCATCTATGCCGCGCGCAAGCCGGTCTACGATCGTCTGCTGGCGACTCAGCCACACGGACTGATCTCCGGCAGCGGCATGGATGTCGGTCTGCCGGACGGGCAGATGGGCAACTCCGAGGTCGGCCACATGAACCTGGGTGCCGGGCGCGTGGTGTATCAGGACTTCACCCGGGTGACCAAGGCGATCCGCGACGGCGAATTCTTCGCCAACCCGACCATCTGCGCTGCGGTCGACAAGGCCGTAGGTGCCGGCAAGGCGGTGCACATCCTCGGCCTGCTTTCCGACGGTGGCGTGCACAGCCACCAGGATCATCTGGTCGCCATGGCCGAGCTGGCGGCCCAGCGCGGCGCCGAGAAGATCTACCTGCACGCCTTCCTCGACGGCCGCGACACCCCGCCGAAGAGCGCGCAAAGCTCCATCGAACTGCTCCAGGCCACCTTCACCCGCCTGGGCAAGGGCCGTATCGCCAGCCTGATCGGCCGCTACTTCGCCATGGACCGCGACAACCGCTGGGACCGCGTGCAGCAGGCCTACGAGCTGATCGTCGACGGCAAGGCCGAGTACCGCTCCGACTACGCGGTGGACGGCCTGATCGCCGCCTACGAGCGCGGCGAGAGCGACGAGTTCGTCAAGGCCACCGGCATCGGCGAGCCGGTACGTGTCGAAGACGGTGACGCCGTGGTGTTCATGAACTTCCGCGCCGACCGCGCCCGCGAGCTGACCCGCTGCTTTGTCGAACCCGGTTTCAAGGAATTCGAGCGTGCCCGAGTGCCGCAACTGGCCGAGTTCGTCATGCTCACCCAGTACGCCGCGAGCATTCCCGCGCCCGCCGCCTTCGCCCCGGAAGCGCTGACCAACGTGCTCGGCGAGTATCTGGCCAACAACGGCAAGACCCAGCTGCGCATCGCCGAAACCGAGAAGTACGCCCACGTCACCTTCTTCTTCTCCGGCGGCCGCGAGGAACCCTTCCCCGGCGAGGAGCGCATCCTGATTCCTTCGCCGCAGGTTGCCACCTATGACCTCAAGCCGGAAATGAGCGCGCCGGAGGTCACCGACCGCATCGTCGAGGCCATCGAGAACCAGCGCTACGACGTCATCGTCGTCAACTACGCCAACGGCGACATGGTCGGCCATACCGGCGTGTTCGAAGCGGCGGTCAAGGCGGTGGAGTGCCTGGACAGCTGCGTCGGTCGCATCGTCGAGGCGCTGGACAAGGTCGGCGGCGAAGCCCTGCTGACCGCCGACCACGGCAACGTCGAGCAGATGGAAGACGCCATGACCGGGCAGGCGCATACCGCGCATACCTGCGAGCCGGTGCCCTTCATCTATATCGGCAAGCGCAACGTCTCGATCCGCGAAGGCGGCGTACTGGCCGACGTCGCGCCGACCATGCTGACCCTGCTGGGCATGCCGGTTCCGCAGGAGATGACCGGCCGCTCCATCGTCGAACTCAACTGACGGGTGCCGGCGGGAAGCCGGGGGCGCACGCCTTCGCTTCCCGCGACGGGCCTCAAGCTTCCCGTCCGCTTTTTAGGCATACTACGTCGGTCATAACCCTCGGTTGACAGCCCTCCATGCCTCGTACACTCTTCGCTCTCGCCTTTCTCTGCCTGCTCGGCCCGGCCGTGGCGGACGAGCGCGCCGCCGCGCGCCAGCAGATCGAAGCCGCCCGCCAGGACATCGCCGAACTGCAGAAGCTGCTCAAGCAGATCGAGCAGGAGAAATCCGGCGTCCAGAAACAGCTGCAGACCACCGAAAGCGAGATGGGCCAGCTGGAAAAGCAGGTCGACACCCTGCAGCAGGAAATCGACCGCAGCGAGGCCGAGCTGGAGCGCCTGAACGAGGAGAAGACCACCCTCGAAGGTGCTCGCCTGGAACAGCAGCGCCTGATCGGCCTGCAGGCCCGCGCCGCCTATCAGAACGGTCGCCAGGAATACCTCAAGCTGCTGCTCAATCAGCAGAACCCGGAAAAATTCAGTCGCACCCTCACCTATTACGACTATCTCAACAAGGCCCGCCTCGAGCAGCTCGACAGCTTCAACGAGACACTGCGCCAGCTGGCCAACGTCGAGGCCGACATCGAAGCGCAGCAGAACCTGCTCGCCGAGAAGAAGGACGGCCTGCTGGAGCGCCGCGATCAGCTGGCCGAAGTGCGCAAGGAGCGCCAGCAGGCACTGGCCAAGCTGAACAGCGACCTGTCCAGCCGAGAGCAGCGGCTGCAGGCTCGCCGCCAGGAACAGGCGCAGTTCGAGCGGGTGCTCAAGACCATCGAAGAGACGCTGGCCCGTCAGGCACGCGAGGCCGAGGAGGCTCGTCAGCGCGAACTGCTTGCCGAACGCCAGCGTCAGCAGCAGCAACAACAAGCCAGGCCCAGCGGCAGCTCCGCGCCGAGTGGCCCGCTGGTATCCAGCGCCGGTGGCAGCTTTGGCGGGCCGTTCGCCCAGGCCAAAGGTAAACTGCCCTGGCCGGTGGACGGACGTCTCGTCGCCCGCTACGGCACTCCACGCGGCGGCGATGCTCGAACCAAGTGGGACGGCGTACTGATCGGCGCCAATGCCGGCACCCAGGTCCGTGCCGTGCATGGCGGCCGGGTGGTGTTCGCCGACTGGTTGCGCGGTGCCGGCCTGCTGGTGATCCTCGATCACGGCAACGGTTACCTGAGCCTTTACGGACACAACCAGAGCCTGCTGCGGGACGCCGGCGACATCGTCAAGGCCGGTGACCCGATTGCCACGGTAGGCACCAGCGGCGGCCAGGAAACCGCCGCACTGTATTTCGCCATTCGTCAGCACGGTCGCCCCAGCGACCCTGCCCAATGGTGCCGCGCGCAAGGCTGACCGATGGCGGCATCCGGCCCCGCCGAGCCACCCGGTCCACCTGGCGTGCCCTCTCATTACTGGAGTTCGACATGTTGCACCTGCGCCGTTTCGCCCGCCCTTCCACGCTCGCCCTGGCCATCCTGCTAGGCATGCAAGGCGGTGCCTGGGCCCAGCAGCCTCCGGCGGAAGCGGCTGCAGTACCAAGCTCCAAGGCACCGCTGCCGCTGGACGAGCTGCGCACCTTCGCCGAGGTCCTGGACCGCATCAAGGCGGCCTATGTCGAGCCGGTGGATGACAAGACCCTGCTGGAAAACGCCATCAAGGGCATGCTCAGCAACCTCGATCCGCACTCGGCCTATCTCGAGCCAGAAGCCTTTGCTGAGCTGCAGGAAAGCACCAGCGGCGAATTCGGCGGGCTGGGCATCGAGGTCGGCATGGAGGACGGCTTCATCAAGGTGGTGTCGCCGATCGACGATACGCCGGCATCCAAGGCCGGCATCGAAGCCGGCGACCTGATCGTCAAGATCGACGGGCAGCCGACCAAGGGGCTGTCGATGATGGACGCCATCGCCAAGATGCGCGGCAAACCCGGCAGCACCATCAGCCTGACGCTGGTACGCGAAGGCGGCCAGCCGTTCGACGTCAAGCTGACCCGTGCGGTGATCAAGGTGCGCAGCGTCAAGAGCCAGCTGCTGGAGCCCGGTTACGGATACCTGCGTGTCACCCAGTTCCAGGTCAACTCCGGCGAGGAGGTCGGCAAGGCGCTGGCCAAGCTGAAGAAGGACAATGGCGGCAAGAAGCTCAACGGCCTGGTGCTGGACCTGCGCAACAACCCCGGCGGCGTGCTGCAGGCCGCGGTGGAGATTTCCGATCACTTCCTCACCAACGGCCTGATCGTCTACACCAAGGGCCGCATCGCCAATTCCGAGCTGCGCTTCAACGCCGATACGGCCGATGCCAGCGAAGGGGTGCCGCTGGTCGTGCTGATCAATGGCGGTAGCGCCTCGGCCTCGGAGATCGTGGCCGGCGCCCTGCAGGATCACAAGCGGGCGGTGGTCATGGGCACCGACAGCTTCGGCAAGGGCTCGGTGCAGACCGTGCTGCCGCTGAACAACGATCGGGCGCTCAAGCTCACCACGGCGCTCTACTACACGCCCAAGGGCCGCTCGATCCAGGCCCAGGGCATCGAGCCGGATATCGTCGTCGAACGTGCCAAGCTGACCCGCGAACAGGCTGCCGAAGGCTTCCGCGAAGCGGACCTGGCCGGGCATCTGGGCAATGGCAATGGCGGTCCGGATCGGCCAACCAGCACGCAGATCGCCAGCGACTCGGATCGGCCGCAGGACGATGACTACCAGCTCGGTCAAGCGCTGAACCTGCTCAAGGGATTGAACCTCACCCGCGGCCAATGAGCATGCCGCGCTGGACGGCCGGCCTGGCGCTGCTCCTAGCGCTGGCCGGGCAGCCAGGGTTTGCAGACGAAGCCGATGCAGACCGGCGCGTCGCCGCGCGGCCCAGTCTGACCCTGATCATCGACGACCTCGGCCAGAACCCCGCACGCGACCGCCGCGTGCTACAACTGCCCGGGCCGGTCGCATTAGCCATCCTGCCCGATACGCGCCACGCCGCGGAATTGGCCGAACAGGCCCATCGCGCCGGCAAGACGGTAATGCTGCACATGCCGATGGCGCCCGCCGGTGGCCGCTTCGCCTGGCATCCGCAACTACCCCACGACGAGCTGGCACGCCGCCTTGACGCTGCGCTGGCCGCCGTGCCCCACGTGCGCGGGCTGAACAATCACATGGGCAGCGCGATGACCGAGCAGCCGCAAGCCATGACTTGGTTGATGGGCGAGCTGCAGCGTCGTCATCTGTTCTTCCTCGACAGCCGCACCAGCCCTCGCACCGTGGCCGCTGCCAGCGCGCAGCGCACCGCGCTGGCGAGCCTGTCGCGGGATATCTTTCTCGATGACGACCCATCCCCCGCTGCGGTGGCCGAGCGGTTCCAGGCCGCGATCGCGCTCGCGCGTAAGCAGGGTTCGGTGGTGATCATCGGCCATCCCCACGAGAGCACGCTGGCGCTCCTGGAGCGGGAACTGCCGCGCCTGCCTGCGCAGGGCATCGAGTGGGTGGACGTTGGCCAGATGATCGCCACGCGCGGCAATCGCGCCATGGCCGCCCACGGTCGCGGCGGTATCTACCGCTGAAAATCAGAGGTAGCGACGCAGCATGCCGTCCACAGTGCCATCGGCACGCATCGCATCGAGCGCCCGCTGCAAGCGCTCGACCACCTCGTCCGGCGTCGCCCGATTGAGCGCAAGAAACAATCGCGCCTCATTGAAACGCAGCACCGGCTTCAGCCCGGTCACACCTTCCTGCTTGGCCAGATAGGGGCCGACCGGATCGGCAGTGGCCCAGACATCGATCTGGCCCTTGAGCAGCTTGCCGATGTTCTCCTGGTCGCGCAGCGAATTGATCGGCGCCAGCCCCAGGCGCTCCAGATGCTGGCTCACCGCGTCGTTCTTGTATGCACCGATGCGCAGGCTGCGTGCCTGTTCCAACCCGGTCAGCTGCAGAGAGCTGTCCGCCGGCGCCAGCAGCACCCAGCTGATGCTCGCCAGGGGCCCGACCCACTTGAACTGCGGCTCCCGCTCGGCAGTGAAGGTGGTGGAAAACAGCCCCTGATCGGGCTGTTCGAGCACCTGCTTGTAGATGCGATCCCAGGGAAAGCGCAGGCTGAGCTCGTAGCGGATGCTCGCCCGGCGGAACATCTCGCGAACGATGTCGGCGTTGATGCCGTGGATCTTTGCATCGGCCGCGTAGTTCTTGTTGTCCTCGGCCATGTTGAAAGGTGGAAAGTTTTCGGTCAGCAGCACGACGCGATAGTCGTCGGGCAGCTCGGCATGGGCATGACTGCAGAGCAGCAGCACGATGGCGGCTAGGATTCGTTTAAGCATGGCTCGCTCCCTGGTTCTGATTCCCGATCCGCCCCTCCGCGGATCATGGCCGAAGCGGTCGAAAGCAAGATGCGAACCAGCGCAGCAGCACCGCCGCGGTACTCGGGCGGTGGCTGACAAGGACACGATGGGTGCGCCAGAACGGCGCGAGAGGCGTGTGCGGCGCACCCTGCTGGCGCGCCGCCATCACCAGCCTGACGCGGCAAACGCGTCAGGCGAGAGGAAGCAACTCAGAGATAGCGCGCGTTGATCTCGTCGATCACGCCTTCGCGGCGCATCTGGTCCAGTGCCTGCTGCAGCTTCTGCACCGTCTCGTCGGCCACCTGCTTGTTCAGCGCCAGGTAGAGTTCGGCGCTGTCGAAGCGCAGCACGCGCTTGAGCCCGGTCACGCCTTCCTGTCGAGCCAGGTAGCGGCCGGCCGGGTCGCCCGTGGCCCAGAGGTCGATCTTGCCGTCGAGCAGCTTTTTCACGTTCTCCTGATCACGCAGGGCAAGCACCGGCTGCAGACCCTGGCCCTCCAGGTGCTCGGCGATGGCGTCACCCTTGTAGGCGCCGACCGTGTACTGGCGAGCCTGGTCCAGGCTGGTCAGGTTGATCGGATTGTCGCCACGGGCCAGCAGCACCCAGTCGTCCGGGCCGATGGGGCCGACCCACTTGAACAGCTCTTCCCGCTCGGGCAGCCGCGCGGTGACGAACACCCCGTAGTTGGCCTGCTCCAGCGCCATGCCGTAGATGCGCTCCCAGGGGAAACGCAGTGTCAGCGTGTAATCGACCCCGGCGCGCTTGAACATCTCGCGCACGATGTCCACCGCGATACCGCTGATGTTTTCATCGCGGGCGAAGTTCTTGCCGTCGGCCGCCATGTTGTAGGGCGGAAAGTTCTCCGTCAGCAGGTCGATCTTCGCCGGGGCCTGGGCATGAGCCAGCGAGACGCCGAACAGCAACGCACTGGCAATGGAAGCTATGGTCTTGAGCATGAGAATCTCCTGATTGCTCGCCCGCAACAGCAGCGGGCGTGTCCTTGTAGCGCGTCAGCCGTGTCGGCGGCGCGCCGCGATCAACGCATCACGATGCCGCGAGCGGCCAGGTAGGCCTTGGCCTCCGGCACCGTGTACTCGCCGAAGTGAAAGATGCTGGCCGCCAGTACCGCGTCGGCCTTGCCCTCGAGGATGCCATCGGCCAGGTGCTGCAGGTTGCCCACGCCCCCCGACGCGATCACCGGGATGCACAACGCTTCGCTGATGGCGCGGGTGACGCCCAGGTCGTAGCCGCTCTTCACACCGTCCTGATCCATGCTGGTGAGCAGGATCTCGCCGGCGCCGAGGGCTTCCATCTTCTTCGCCCATTCAACCGCGTCCAGCCCGGTGGGCTTGCGGCCGCCGTGGGTGAAGATTTCCCAGCGGCCCGGCTCGCCCGGCGCAGAGACCTTCTTGGCGTCGATGGCGACCACGATGCACTGCGAGCCAAAACGGTCCGCGGCCTCGCCGACGAAGTCCGGGTTGAACACCGCGGCGGTGTTGATCGAGACCTTGTCGGCTCCCGCATTGAGCAGGTTGCGGATGTCCTGCACGGTCCTCACGCCCCCACCCACGGTCAGCGGGATGAACACCTGGCTGGCCATGCGCTCGACGGTATGCAGCGTGGTATCGCGGTTGTCGACGCTGGCGGTGATGTCGAGGAAGGTGATCTCGTCGGCGCCCTGCTCGTCGTAGCGCCGGGCGATCTCCACCGGGTCACCGGCGTCGCGGATGTTCTCGAACTGGACGCCCTTGACCACGCGGCCGTTGTCCACGTCGAGGCAGGGAATGATGCGTTTGGCCAGGGCCATGGTCGATCTCTCTCGTAGGGCGGACAGCGCCGCATGGCGCTATCCGCCGGGTCACCGAATGCATGGCGGCACACGGAGCGTGGTCCGCCTTACGGCTTACTCGTCTTTCAGCTTGAGGTCGCAGAGCGCCTGCGCCTCGGCCACATCCAGCGTGCCTTCATAGATGGCGCGGCCGGTAATGGCTCCGATGATGCCCGGAGTGTTGGTGTCGAGCAGCTTCTGGATGTCGCCGATGTTGTGGATGCCACCGGACGCGATCACCGGGATACGGCTGGCGTTGGCCAGGGCCACGGTGGCCTCGACGTTGCACCCCTGCATCATGCCGTCCTTGGCGATGTCGGTGTAGACGATCGCCGAGACGCCATCTGCCTCGAAACGGCGGGCCAGATCGACGGCCTGCACGCTGGAGACTTCCGCCCAGCCATCGGTGGCGACGAAGCCGTCCTTGGCGTCCAGACCGACGATCACCTTGCCCGGGAAGGCGCGGCAGGCCTCGGTAACGAACTCCGGCTCTTTCACCGCCTTGGTGCCGATGATCACGTAGCTGACACCGGCGCGCACGTAGTGCTCGATGGTTTCCAGGGTACGGATGCCGCCGCCGATCTGGATCGGCAGGTCCGGGTAACGCTTGGCAATGGCGGTGACCACTTCGCCGTTGACCGGCTGGCCTTCGAAGGCCCCGTTGAGGTCGACCAGATGCAGGCGGCGGCAGCCGGCCTGGACCCACTTGGCAGCCATGGCCACCGGGTCATCGGAGAACACCGTGGCGTCGTCCATCAGGCCCTGGCGCAGACGTACGCAGGCGCCGTCCTTGAGATCGATAGCGGGGATAATCAGCATGGCTTGAACCTGTTCAAATCAAGTGTCGGTTAAGGGTCAGCTCTTCTCGAGTGCCCACAAGTCGCTTTCGATGCTCTCGAACCGCTCCTTCAGGTGGCTCTGCACGTCGAAGATCGCCTTGTTGTAATACAGCGGCGCGATTTCCCGGGCGAACAGATCGAGCACTTCCTGCGCCTCGAACGAGCCCAGCTCGAGTTCGAACCGCTCTTGCAGAAAGCGCTTGATGACCTGTTGCGCCGCCTGCTCCTGAGCGGCATCCAGCGTCAGGACCGGCGGCTTGAGCTTGGCCCGGCTCATTTACCAGCGGCCATCCCAGGCGGCGAAATTCTGCAGCAGCTGCAGGCCGTGGGTATGGCTCTTTTCCGGGTGGAACTGCACGGCAAAGCGCGAGCCTTCTGCCAGCGCGGCGGCGAAGTCCTTGCCGTAGTGGCCACGGCCGACCACCTGGCGCGGGTTGCCGGCCTCGATGTAATAGCTGTGCACGAAGTAGAAGCGGCCATTGTCCGGGATCGCGTGCCAGAGCGGGTGATCCACCGCCTGCTTGACCTCGTTCCAGCCCATGTGCGGCACCTTCAGGTGCTCGCCGTCCTCAACCAGATCCTTGCCGAAGAAGCGCACCTGGCCGGGAAACAGGCCGATGCAGTCGACGCCGTCGTTCTCCTCGCTGCGCTCCATGAGGGCCTGCATACCGACGCAGATACCGAGAAACGGCCGGTCCTGGCTGACTTCGCGGACCAGTTCGTCGAAGCCCAGCCGGCGAATCTCGGCCATGCAGTCGCGAATCGCGCCGACGCCGGGAAACACCACGCGGTCGGCTTCACGGATGACCTGCGCATCGCTGGTGATCAGCACGCGGCCAGCGCCGACATGCTCCAGCGCCTTGGCCACCGAATGCAGGTTGCCCATGCCGTAGTCGATGACGGCAACGGTCTGCATTACAGGCACCCCTTGGTCGACGGCATCTGCCCGGCCATGCGCGGATCGAGCTCGATGGCCATGCGCAGCGCACGGCCGAAGGCCTTGAACACCGTCTCGATCTGGTGGTGGGTGTTGGTTCCGCGCAGGTTGTCGATGTGCAGGGTCACCAGGGCGTGGTTGACGAAGCCCTGGAAGAATTCCTGGAACAGGTCGACGTCGAACTTGCCGACCACCGCACGGGTGTAAGGTACGTGCATGGTCAGACCGGGACGTCCGGAGAAGTCGATCACCACGCGCGACAGCGCCTCGTCCAGCGGCACGTAGGCGTGCCCGTAGCGGGTCATGCCTTTCTTGTCGCCGATGGCCTTGGCGAAGGCCTGGCCGAGGGTGATGCCTACGTCCTCGACGGTATGGTGGTCGTCGATGTGCAGGTCGCCGTTGCACTCGATATCCAGGTCGATCAGCCCGTGACGGGCGATCTGGTCGAGCATGTGCTCCAGGAAGGGCACGCCGATGGCGAAGCGCGCCTTGCCGGTGCCATCGAGATTGATGGTGACCTTGACCTGGGTTTCCAGGGTGTTGCGCTCTACGTAAGCCGTACGTTCGGACATCAACAGCTCCGCTGATCGTGGGCGAAAAGGGGCACATTATAGGCGCAAACGCCGCAGCACGGATACGCGCTGGGCTTACTGGACTGCATCTTGCAGGAACCTGCGCGTCAACCCGCGGAGGTGCCGCCCATGCACGGACGGAAAATGCCTGCGACCCTGCGCTTCATGCTCGCCTCCCGGCGCAGCGAACTGCTCGGCCTGGAGGATCTGACCCGCACCTGCGAGCTGGTCACGCGCATCAGCCAGCTGGTTCACGCACTGCAGAAGGAACGCGGCTATTCGAACATCTACCTCGGCGGCAATGCCGCTCACCAGCGCCAGCAGCTGGATGCGCTGAGCCTGGAGGCCGAGGCGCTGGAGCGTGCGGTGCGCCAGGATCTGGACCGCATCGACCTGGAGGCGGTCAGCGCGGCGGACAAGACCCGGCTGTTCACCCGCATCGCCTATGCCCTGCACAGCCTGGACGAGCTGCCGGCGCTGCGCCGACGCATCCGCGAGCACGCCATCAGCATGCAGGACGCGACGGCGACGCTGGTACGCCTGATCGGCGGGCTGCTGGCCGTGGTGTTCGAGGCCGCCGACACCGCCTCCGATCCGCACATCACGCGCTGCCTGGTGGCACTGTTCAACTTCATGCAGGGCAAGGAGCTGGCCGGCCAGGAGCGCGCACTGGGGGTGGTCGGCTTCGCCAGCGGCTATTTCCGCGCCGACATGCTGGAGCGCCTGGAGCACCTGCTGGAAGGGCAGGAGCGTTGCTTCGACACCTTCAGCCGCTTCGCCAGCCCAGCGGCGCAGGCGCTATGGCAAGCCCTGTGTGCCAGCGATACCAACATCAACGCCTGCCGCTTGCGCGACATCGCCCGCCGGACCAACCCGGGCGCGGCGGTCGAGGCGCAGCTGGGCGAACTCTGGTTCGAGCTGCACACCGGCCGCATCGACGCCATGAAACATGTCGAGACTCGCCTGGAGCAGGACCTGCTGCAGCAGTGCCGGCAGAGCATCGAGCGCATCCGCAAGGACCTGCAGAGCCATCGCAAGCTGCTCGACGGCATCGCCGACATGCACGCCGCCGCCGAGCAGGCCAAGCTGTTCAGCGTGCAGGCCAGCGACCTCGACACGCCACCGCCGGATGGCATGACCGCGATGGTGGCGCGCTCGACGCTGGAGCTGCTGCTGACCCAGAGCGTGCGCCTGCAGGGCCTCAATGAGGAGTTGCGCGAGGCACGCCAGGCGCTGGACGAGCGCAAGCAGGTGGAGCGTGCCAAGCAGCAGCTGATGCGCCAGCAGGGCTGCTCGGAAGGCGAGGCCTACGGCCGGCTGCGTCAGGCAGCCATGAACCAGGGCCTGCGCCTGGAGGAAGTCGCCCAGCGCCTGCTGGCGTTGGACGGTTCGGCGAACACGGCCGCACGCGGCCAGCGTTGCCGGCACTGAAAACAGGCACGCCGTGCCGCCCAGGGGCCCGCCCTGCCCCGCGACTGTGCAGCGACCCGCAAGCCAGCCTGCCCATTCAGCTCGTCGATGGCGGCGACCCGCCTCCCCAGCGCGCCGGCCTTGCGCCTCGACTGCGCGAACCAAGTGCCTGATTTACCTGCCCACCAGCCTGTCGCTCGAGCATTCCGGCGGCGTCGGCGGGCGCCTCCAGTGCACCCTGGCACAGCTTTCGCAATGACCTGTTCAAGGCCGGATCGCTCGGCTTCCACAACTGACTTTCAGGACAACGGTGTCCACGCTCTCCGGCTCCAGCCGGGCGGTGTGGCGCCGTTTTTTTTCGCCCAAAGGAAATTCGACCATGACCGACAAGCCGAACAATGACCAGCCCAGCGACCTGACCCTGGCCTCGCGCCGCAGCTTCCTCAAGCATTCGATCATCGCCGCCAGCGGGGTCGCCCTGTTCGGCGGCATGTCCCTGGGCATGCGTTCGGCCGCCTGGGCTGCGGGCGGCGACGTGGAAACCAGCAAGGCCAAGCTCGGCTTCATCGCCCTGACCGACGCCGCACCGCTGTTCGTCGCCGCGGAGAAAGGCTTCTTCGCCAAGTACGGGATGACCGAGGTCGAGGTGCTCAAGCAGTCTTCCTGGGGCACCACCCGCGACAACCTGGTGCTCGGCTCGGCGAAGAATGGCATCGATGGCGCGCACATCCTCACGCCCATGCCCTACCTGATCAGTGCCGGCATCGTCACGCCGAACAACCAGCCGGTGCCCATGTCGATCCTCGCGCGGCTCAACCTGGCCGGGCAGTGCATCTCGGTGGGCGAGGAGTATCGCGATCTGAAGATCGGCCTCGACAGCACGCCGTTCAAGGCGGCGTTGGAGGCGAAGAAGGCCGGCGGCAAGAAGGTCAGCGCCGCGGTGACCTTTCCCGGCGGCACCCACGACCTGTGGATGCGCTACTGGCTGGCCGCCGGCGGCATCGACCCGAACGCCGACATCAACACCATCGTCGTGCCGCCAGCGCAGATGGTCGCCAACATGAAGGTCGGCAGCATGGACACCTTCTGCGTCTGCGAACCGTGGAACGCCCAGCTGATCAACCAGAAGATCGGCTACACCGCCAACACCACCGGCGAGCTGTGGCACAACCACCCGGAAAAGGCCTTCGCCCTGCGCAGCGACTACGTGGCCGCCAACCCCAACGCCGCCCGCGCGCTGACCATGGCGATCATGGAAGCCCAACAGTTCTGCGAGAAGGCCGAGAACAAGGAAGAAGTGGCGAAGATCTGCTCGCAACGCAAGTGGATCGGCGCGCCCTACAAGGACATCGTCGACCGCATGAAGGGCAACTTCGCCTACGGCACCGGCAAGGTCATCGAGAACCATCCCGAGCAGATGCGCTACTGGGACGACCACGCCTCCTATCCGTTCCAGAGCCACGACCTCTGGTTCCTCACCGAGAACAAGCGCTGGGGCTACCTGCCGGCCGACTTCGACAGCCAGGCGCTGATCGCCAAGGTCAACCGCGAAGACATCTGGCGCGCCGCAGCCGGCGAGCTGAACCTGCCCGCCGAGCTGATCCCGACCTCCACCTCCCGCGGCGTGGAGAAGTTCTTCGACGGCAAGCTGTTCGACCCCGAGAACCCGCAAGCCTACCTGGACAGCCTGACCATCAAGGCCATGGCCTGATAACCGCAACCCGCGAGGAAAAGCCCATGAATGCCAACGTCAAACTGCAGCCCGCCAGCACCGAGCCGGTGTCCATTGTCCGCCCATCCAGAGCCGCTGCACTGATGCAGCGTAGCGGCCGCTACGCGGTGCAGCAGCTGTTGCCGCCCCTGGTCATCCTGCTGGTGCTCGGGGTGATCTGGGAGATGCTCTGCTCCGGTGCCGATGCCGCGCTGCCACCGCCTTCGCAGGTGATCGCGGAAACCTGGGAGCTGATCGTCGATCCGTTCTACGACAACGGCGGCAATGACGTGGGCCTGGCCTGGCAACTGCTGGCGAGCCTCGAACGGGTGGCGGTGGGTTATCTGCTGGCGGTGGTCGCCGGGGTCGGCCTCGGCGTGCTGATCGGCCAGTCGGACTGGGCCATGCGCGGCCTCGATCCGATCTTCCAGGTGCTGCGGACCGTGCCGCCACTGGCCTGGCTGCCGCTGTCGCTGGCGGGCTTTCAGGACAGTCATCCCTCGGCGCTGTTCGTCATTTTCATCACCGCGATCTGGCCGATCATCATCAATACCGCAGTGGGCATCCGCAACATCCCGCAGGACTACCGCAACGTCGCCCAGGTGCTGCAGCTCAATGGCTTCGAATATTTCAAGACCATCATGCTGCCGGCCGCCGCGCCCTACATCTTCACCGGCCTGCGCATCGGCGTCGGCCTGTCGTGGCTGGCGATCATCGCCGCGGAGATGCTCATCGGCGGCGTCGGCATCGGCTTCTTCATCTGGGATGCGTGGAACGCCTCGCGCATCAGCGACATCATCCTCGCGCTCGTCTACATCGGCGTGGTCGGCTTCGTGCTCGATCGCCTGGTGGCCTTCGTCGGCCAGCGCATCACTCGCGGCATTCCGGCCAACTGAGGAGCAACGCCATGAGCTATCTCTCCATCGAACACCTGGACAAGAGTTTCGTGCGCGGCAACCTCGCCTCGCAAGTGCTCAAGGACATCAACCTGAACATCGCCAAGGGCGAGTTCATATCCATCATCGGCCACTCCGGCTGTGGCAAGTCGACGGTGCTGAACATCGTCGCCGGGCTGCTGGAGCCCAGCCTCGGCGGGGTGATTCTCGACGGCAAGGAAGTGCGCGGGCCGGGCCCGGACCGCAGCATGGTGTTCCAGAACCATTCGCTGCTGCCCTGGCTGACCGTCTACGAGAACGTCGAGGTGGCAGTGAACAAGCTGTTCAAGCGCAGCATGGGCAAGCGCGAACGGCGCGAATGGATCGAGCACAACCTGGCGCTGGTGAACATGGGCCATGCGCTGAACAAATACCCGCAGGAAATCTCCGGCGGCATGAAGCAGCGCGTCGGCATCGCCCGCGCGCTGGCGATGAAGCCCAAGGTGCTGCTGCTCGACGAGCCGTTCGGCGCGCTGGATGCGCTGACCCGCGCGCACCTGCAGGACGAGGTGATGAAGATCCAGAAGGAGCTGGGCAACACCATGATGATGATCACTCACGATGTCGACGAGGCCGTGCTGCTCTCCGATCGCATCGTGATGATGACCAATGGCCCCTCGGCGACTATCGGCGAGATTCTCGACGTGAAACTGCCGCGCCCGCGCGACCGCATCGCCCTGGCCGATGACCCCGAGTACAACCACTACCGTCGTGCGGTGCTGAGTTTCCTCCACGAGCGCCATCGCCTGCACTGATCGGGCGCGCCCACCGCCGGCGTCTCGTGCGCTGGCGGCGGTTCGGCGTATGCTTGCCGGCATTCCGCCCAGCCGTCGCAAGGTCGCCATGCCCGTCTACGTCGAATCCGTCACCCAGCCCAGCCCGCAGGACCTTACCGACCTGGCAAAAATCTACGCCGATGCACCCGACTGGCTGCTGGCGCCCTATTCCAGCGCCGACACGCTGATCGCCGCGGCGCTGGCCGATGGCAGCCTGATCGCCGGGCGCTTCAATGACCGCCTGCTCGGCGCCGCCCTGCTGCAGCGCGGCGACGACGCCTGGCGCCTGTCGCACCTGTGCGTACGCAAGCTCACCCGCAAGCGCGGCGTCGGCCGCCGGCTGCTGGAGGAAACCCAGCGCCAGGCCAGTGAAGCCGGCAAACCGTTGCGCCTGGCCGCTCCCGCCGGCCATCTGGAAGCCAGCGCCTTGGCCGCGCGCACCCATCTGCCGCTGGACCCGCTGTAGGTAACGATGACGGGCTGAATGGCGGCCGAACGCGCTGCTGGCTCACCACCCGGCGCGACAGTTCGTCTGCCCGCGCGGTGCCGCAACCCTCGCGCGGAACCAGCTCCGCGCACGCCACTCCAACCCCGGCCGCCTCCCGACATCGGAGAGCACGGGGCTATACTCGCCACCTTTCAGACCGCTTCTCTACAAGGACTCGTCCATGAAATCGCTCGGCAAAATCCTGGGCCTGGTCATTCTCGGACTGTTGCTGATCCTCGTGGCGGCAGGCTTCGCCCTGACCCACCTGTTCGATCCCAACGACTACAAGGACGAGATCCGCGACCTGGCGCGCAACAACGCCGGCCTCGAACTGGACATCAAGGGCGACATCGGCTGGAGCCTGTTCCCCTGGCTCGGCCTGGAACTGCACGACACCACCCTCGCCAGCGCGCAGACCCCCGGACAGCCGTTCGCCGATTTGCGCATGCTCGGGCTCTCCGTACGGGTGATGCCGCTGCTCAGCCGCGAAGTGCAGATGAGCGATATCACCGTCAATGGCCTCAACCTGACGCTCAGCCGGGACGAGCAGGGTCGCGGCAACTGGGAAGGCGTCGGCCAGCCGGCCGGTCGCCGCGAACAGGCCGGCGAGCCGCCGAAAGCTGCCGAGCCGCAAACCGAACAGCGCGAAGAGGCATCGCCCGCACGCAAGCCGCTCACACTGGATATCGACAGCCTGACCGTCAGCGATGCGCGCGTGACCTACAGCGACGCCAAGACCGGCCAGCAATACAGCGCCGAAAGCATCGAGCTCACGACCGGCGCGATCCGCGAGGGCAGCTCGATCCCGGTGAAGCTCAACGCCTTCTTCGGCAGCAATCAGCCGGTGATGCGCGCGCGCACCGAGCTGCAAGGCGCGCTGCGTTTCGACAACCAGCTCAAGCGCTACCAGTTCGAGGACATGCGCCTGTCCGGCGAGGCCTCCGGCGAGCCGCTGCAGGGCCAGACCCTGACCTTCAGCGCCCAGGGCCAGCTGCTGGTCGATCTCGCCGCGCAGATTGCCGAATGGAACAGCCTCAAGTTCACCGCCAACCAGCTGCGTGGGCTGGGCGAGCTGAAGGCGCGCGACCTGGACAAGGAACCGAAGATCAGCGGCGCGATGACCGTGGCGCAGTTCAACCTGCGCGAATTCCTCCAGGGCACAGGGCAGCAGCTGCCGGCCATGGCTGATGGCAATGCGCTGAACAGGGCCGAGCTGGTCAGCCGGCTGAGCGGTACGGCCAACAGCCTGGCGCTGGAAGAACTGACCCTCAAGCTCGATGACAGCACCTTCACCGGCCGCATCGCCATCAGCGACTTCGCCCGCCAGGCGCTGCGCGTCGATCTCAAGGGTGATCGGCTGAATCTCGACCGCTACCTGCCACCGCCAAGCAAGGACGAGCCGGCCGGCGCCGCGCGCAAGAGCGAAGTGAAGAACACCCAGGCCGCCGCGGTCGGCAGCGGTAGCACCCCGCTGCCCAACGCACCGACCCAGCAGGCCTGGAGCGAGGCCTCGGTGCTGCCGCTGGATCAGCTGCGCAAGCTCGACAGCGAGGTCAGCCTGGCCATCGGCAGCCTGACCGCCATGCAACTGCCGCTGGAGGGCTTCAACCTCAAGGCCCGAGCCCGCAACGGCCAGCTGAACCTGCAGGAACTGCGCGGCGGCCTCTACGGCGGACGCCTGGACAGCAGCGCCAGCCTCGACGTGCGCCAGGCCCAGCCGCTGCTGACGCTGCAGAACCGCTTCAACGGCGTGCCAATCGAGCGCCTGCTGGAAAGCCAGGGCGAAGAGGTGGTGGTCAAGGGCCTGCTGAACCTGGATGCCGACCTGCGCACCCAGGGCAACAGCCAGAAGGCCTGGGTCGACAACCTCAACGGCAAGGTCGGCTTCATCATCGACAACGGCGTGCTGGTCGATGCCAACCTCGAGCAGCAGCTCTGCCGCGCCATCGCCACGCTCAACCGCAAGCCGCTGTCCAGCGAGCCACGCAGCAAGGACACCCCCTTCCGCGAACTCAAGGGCAACCTGACCCTGCGCAACGGCGTGGCCAGCAACCCCGACCTCAAGGCCAGCATCCCCGGCCTGACAGTCAATGGCAACGGCGATGTCGACCTGCGCGTGCTGGGCATGGACTATCGCGTCGGCATCGTCATCGAAGGCGACAAGGGCGCCATGCCGGACCCTGCCTGTCAGGTCAACGAGCGCTACGTCGGCATCGAGTGGCCCCTGCGCTGTCGCGGCCCGCTGGAGCTGGGCGCCAAGGCCTGCCGTTTCGACAATGACGCCCTCGGCAAGATCGCCGCCAGGCTGGCCGGCGAAAGGCTCAACGAGAAGATCGAGGAGAAGCTCGGCGACAAGGTCAGCCCGGAACTCAAGGACGCCCTCAAGGGCCTGTTCAAGCGATGAGCCCGGAGCAGTTCGGCGCGGCGGTCCTCGACTGGTTCGACCGCCACGGCCGCAAGGACCTGCCCTGGCAGCAGAACATCACGCCGTACCGGGTCTGGGTGTCGGAGATCATGCTGCAGCAGACCCAGGTCAGCACCGTGCTCGGCTACTTCGACCGCTTCATGGATGCGCTGCCTACCGTCGACGCGCTCGCCGCGGCCGAGGAAGATGAAGTGCTGCATCTTTGGACGGGCCTCGGCTACTACAGCCGCGCACGCAACCTGCACAAGACCGCCAAGCGCGTGGTTACCGAATACGGCGGCATATTCCCCGCGGATGTCGACAAGCTCGCCGAGCTTCCCGGGATAGGCCGATCGACCGCCGGCGCCATCGCCAGCATCAGCATGGGTCTGCGCGCGCCGATTCTCGACGGCAACGTCAAACGCGTGCTGGCCCGCTACGTTGCCCAGGACGGTTATCCCGGCGAGCCGAAGGTGGCCCGCCAGCTGTGGGAGGTGGCCGAGCGCCTCACCCCCCGGCAGCGGGTCAACCATTACACCCAGGCGATGATGGACCTTGGCGCCACGCTGTGCACGCGCAGCCGCCCGAGCTGCCTGCTCTGCCCGCTCAGGGACGGCTGCCGCGCCCATCTGCTCGGGCGCGAAACCGACTTCCCGGTACCCAAGCCGCGCAAGGCGCTGCCGCAAAAGCGCACGCTGATGCCGCTGCTGGCCAATCGCGACGGCGCCATCCTGCTCTACCGTCGCCCGTCGAGCGGGCTCTGGGGCGGGCTCTGGAGCCTGCCGGAACTGAATGACCTCGCTGCCCTCGATCCTCTGGCCGAACGGCATGCGCTGCAGCTGGAAGACCGTCGCGAACTGCCAGGGTTGACCCACACCTTCAGCCATTTCCAGCTGGCCATCGAACCCTGGCTGATCAGGGTCAAGACCGCGCCCGACGCCGTGGCCGAGGCGGACTGGCTCTGGTATAACCTCGCCACCCCGCCGCGCCTCGGCCTTGCCGCGCCGGTAAAGACACTGCTCAAGCGCGCCGCCGCTGAATTGAATGCAGGAGAGACCTCATGACCCGCACCGTGAACTGCCGCAAGTACAACCAGGAACTCCCCGGCCTCGAGCGCCCGCCGTTCCCGGGCCAGAAAGGCGAGGACATCTACAACAACATCTCCAGGCAGGCCTGGGACGACTGGCAGAAACACCAGACCATGCTGATCAACGAGCGCCGCCTGAACATGATGAACGCCGAGGACCGCAAGTTTCTCCAGGGCGAGATGGACAAGTTCTTCTCCGGCGAGGACTACGCCAAGGCCGAAGGCTACGTGCCACCCAGCGAATAACCGCCCGGCTGCGCTAAGCGCCCGTCCGGATTAAATATTTGCCGGGCCGCGCTTGACAGGCAAAAGGCAAATCCGTCTAATAGCGCCCCGTTGCCCAGGTAGCTCAGTCGGTAGAGCAGGGGATTGAAAATCCCCGTGTCGGCGGTTCGATTCCGTCCCTGGGCACCACCTTTCGTTTTCAGGTGGTGCCAAAACCACCCGAAAGCCCACAAGAAGCCCGCCTAGTGCGGGTTTTTTGTTGCCTGCAATTCAGCCGAATCGGCTGCACAGCCAATGGGATTCTTCCGCGCAGCTGCCGCCGGGGCCCAACGTGACCACCTGAGACCTGGCTCCGGTTCGGCCGGTGATCAGCCTGTTACCCTCGCCGGCCCCAACCGAAGCGATCGCTCCCATGCTGCGCTGTGTACTCGCCGCCCTGCTGCTCACCGCCCTTCCCGCGTCCGCGCAAACAACCGACTGCCGGGTGATCGGCATTGCCGATGGCAACGTCTTCAGTTGCCGTACCGCCGAGGGCGATCGGCTCAGGGTACGGATGGCCGAGATCGATGCACCGGAGCTCAAGCAGCCGTATGGCGCCCAGGCCCGTCAGGCACTTTCCGGCTATGTGTTCGGCAAGAACGTTCAGCTCACGGTCCAGGGTCGCGACGACCAGGGGCGAACCCTGGCTCGCGTCAGGGCCGGGGACACCGACGTCAACGCCGAGATGGTCCGAACCGGCACTGCCTGGGCATATCGTGCTCAACTGAAGGACCGCGCCCTGCTCGATCTCGAGGCGGTCGCCCGGGAGTTCAAGCGGGGCCTCTGGGCGTTGCACAAGACCGAACAGCAACCGCCATGGGAATGGCGCAAGGAAATGCGCAGCGCCAGGCGCTAGACAACCCGCACCTCGCAAACCGGCGTAACCCGCAGACTCGCCCCGGCCGCTCGATCCGCGACACCGTCACCGGGGGTCGCGCTGTGGCGCCCGACGCGCTAGCCTGACGCTCACGGACGGAGCGCACCTGCTGCTGTCGCCGCGCCGGGAACCTCGACCATGGCCATACGCCGAATTGCACTCTGGATGGCGCTAGCCCTGGCAGTCGGCGACAGCCATGCCGAACAGCTGCGCTTCGTCACCGAAGACTTCCCGCCATTCACCTACGCAGCCACGCATAAGACTGACAACGACAGGGCCGCCGGGCCCTTCGTCGAGATCGTCGAAGCCGTCTGCGCGCGGATGGGTATCGACTGCCCGATCCAGCTGCTGCCCTGGCGCCGCGCGCTGGCCCTGGCCGAGGCGGGTGAGGTGGACGGCATTTTCACCGTGATCCGCTCGCCGGAACGCGAACGCGCCTTCCACCTCACCCGCATGTTGGCGACCTCGCGCTACGGCGTGTATGCACGCGGCGCCAGCGGCTTCGTGTTTCATCGCGCACAAGACCTGGCTGGCCGCACCGTTGCGGTGTACGGCCCATCCGGTACCTCGTTCGTATTGAGCGAACATCTGGCCCAGGTGGACGACGTGCAGATGATTCTGGAGTCGGACAACCGCCGCCTGATGCGCATGCTGCAGGCCGGACGCTTTGGCGGACAGGGCGTGGCGGTGGTCAACCAGGATGTGGCCTGGCACCTGATCGAGCAGGAGCGGCTGGTGGATATCCACGAAGCGGGTGAGCTGCAAAGCGTTTCCTACGCCATCGGGCTTTCCCGCGTGGCAGTGAGCGAGACACGCTTCCAGCGTTTCGACGATGCCCTGGAGGCACTGATCGCCGATGGCAGCATCGCGCGCATCCTGCGCCGACACGGGCTGCAGCCTGCCCTCTAGCGGCCACGGCCGCCCCGATCGACCTTCCATCGCATCTTTTCGCTGAATCATTCGGCGCTTCGGGCCGTCTACCCAGAAGGCAGCGTTCGGGCAATCCGGAGGTTTCGCCGCGTACATCCCGCTCATCACCCGCTCAAACGGAGGCTGACCGCCCATGGACGCCGCTAGGAAATTGCCCAAGGCCATCATTCTGTTTCCCGTGTTCATTCCTGCGGTGGTGATCACGCTGCTGCTGGTGATCGGCACGGCGAGCAATCCGGAACTGGCCGGCGAGCTGTTCGATTCGGTGCTGGCATACATCACCCGCACCTTCGGCTGGTTCTACATGCTGTCGGTGGCGTTCTTCCTGGTGTTCATCGTCGGCATCGCCCTGACCAAATGGGGCAACATCAAGCTCGGGCCGGACCACTCCGAGCCGCAGTACAGTTTCCCTGCCTGGTTCGCCATGCTGTTCTCCGCCGGCTACGGCATCGCCCTGCTGTTCTTCGGTGTCGCCGAGCCGGTGCTGCATTATTCGACGCCACCGGCCGGCGCGCCGGAGACGGTGGATGCCGCCAAGCAAGCCATGCAGATCGCCTTCTTCCACTGGGGCTTTCACATCTGGGGCATCTTCGGCATCGTCGGCCTGGCGCTGGCCTATTTCGCCTTCCGCCATGGTCTGCCGCTGTCGCTGCGCTCGGCGCTGTATCCGCTGATCGGCGAACGCATTTACGGGCCGATCGGCCATTTCGTCGACGTGCTGGTAATCCTCGGCACGCTGTTCGGCATCGCCACCACGCTCGGCCTGTCGGTCACCCAGATCAACGCCGGCCTGAACTATCTGTGGGACGTACCAGTGGACATCACGGTGCAGGTGATCACCATCGCCATCATCACCTGCATGGCCATCGCCTCGGTGGTCGCCGGGCTCGACAAGGGGGTGAAGAACCTGTCGCTGCTCAACATCGTGCTGGCCACGGTGCTGATGCTGTTCGTGCTCGCAGTCGGCCCGACCATCTTCATCCTGGAGACCTTTCTGCAGAACACCGGCAGCTACCTGAACAACATCGTCGAGCGCACCTTCAACCTGCAGGCCTACAGCCGCAGCGACTGGATCGGCAACTGGACGCTGTTCATCTTCGGCTGGACCATCTCCTGGTCGCCCTTCGTCGGCTTGTTCATCGCCAAGATCAGCCGTGGTCGGACCATCCGCCAGTTTGTCTTCGGCGTGATGATCGTGCCGACCATGTTCACCTTCTTCTGGTTCTCGGTGTTCGGCGACACGGCCCTGCACCTGATCATGGTCGAGGGGTACAACACGCTGATCCAGGATGTGCAGGCCGACCACGCGGTGGCGCTGTTCAAGCTGTTCGAGCTATTGCCCTGGACCACCTGACCTCGATCCTCGCGGTGCTGCTGATCGTGACCTTCTTCGTCACCTCCTCGGACTCCGGCTCGCTGGTAATCGACTCCATCGCCGCCGGCGGCGCCATCCATACGCCGACCTGGCAGCGCGTGTTCTGGGCGACGATCGAAGGCGTGGTGGCCTCCGTGCTGCTGCTCGCCGGAGGCCTCAGCGCGCTGCAGACCATGGCCATCGCTGCCGGCCTGCCGTTCTGCATCCTGATGATGCTGATCGCCTTGGGCATGTGGCGGGCGCTGGTGATCGAGGGGCATCAGCTGAGCCTGCAGACCCACGTGCAGACCGCCAACCGGCAGAGCGCAGCAGCCGGCCCGGGCGTGTGGAAGAAGCGCCTGGCCGGGCTGGTCACCTTTCCCAGCCGCGAGGAGGTGGAAGGTTTCATGGCCAGTACCGTGCTCAAGGGCATGCGCCGCGTGCAGCGTGGTCTGACCGAGCAGGGCTGGCCGGCCGAGGTCCAGGTAGACGAAGCCAATTCGCGCCTGTATCTGGAGGTGATCAAGGACGACCAGCTCGACTTCGTCTACGAGATCCGCCTGATCAGCTACGCCATGCCGGCTTTCGCCCAGCCACAAAGCCCGGACGGCGACGAGCACTACTACCGCGCCGAGGTGTTCCTGCGCCGTGGTGGGCAGTCCTATGACATTTATGGCTATGACCAGGCAGAGATCATCAGCGACATCCTCGATCAGTTCGAGAAGTACCTGCACTTCCTGCATATCTCGCCCGGCAGCCTGCCGTGGAAGATGGACGAACACGACGAAATGCTTGGTAACGAATCGGAGCCGCCGAAGGTCGCGCCGCAGTAGGGGCCGGTCGACGGCGGCCCGGCGCAGACGATACGAAGCCGCCAGCGAAAACGGTGGTTGACGACAGATGGCAGCTTTTCGATGCCCACAGCCCGTGCGCCTCGCTTTATCGGCGCTTGGCGCATGCCGCGGTGCATGCTAGGTTTGCGCCTCGCCAGGATGGCGAGCAGTTCGCGCGGAGCGCACCAACAGAATATCCGGACCCTGGCGGCCATCGCCGGTCTGAAAGAGGACCCTTCATGGCCGAGGCCATCCCTGCACTGGAAATCCGCAACCTGCACAAGCGCTACGGCGATCTGGAAGTTCTCAAAGGCATCTCGCTGACCGCCCGTGACGGCGATGTGATTTCCATCCTCGGCTCTTCAGGCTCCGGCAAGTCCACCTTCCTGCGCTGCATCAACCTTCTGGAAAACCCCCACGAGGGCGAGATCCTGGTGGCCGGCGAGCAGCTCAAGCTCAAGCGCGACAAGCAGGGTGACCTGGTCGCCGCCGACGGCAAGCAGCTCAACCGGATTCGCAGCGAGCTGGGCTTCGTGTTCCAGAACTTCAACCTCTGGCCGCACATGACCATCCTCGACAACATCATCGAGGCGCCGCGCCGCGTGCTGGGCCAGAGTAAGGCCGAAGCCACCGAGGTGGCCGAAGCCCTGCTGGCCAAGGTCGGCATCGCCGACAAGCGCCACGTCTACCCCAATCAGCTTTCCGGTGGCCAGCAGCAGCGCGCGGCGATCGCCCGCACGCTGGCGATGCAGCCCAAGGTGATCCTGTTTGACGAGCCCACCTCGGCGCTGGACCCGGAAATGGTACAAGAAGTGCTTGCGGTGATCCGGTCGCTCGCCGAGGAAGGCCGGACTATGCTGCTCGTCACCCACGAAATGAATTTCGCCAAGCAGGTATCCAGCGAAGTGGTGTTCCTCCACCAGGGTCTGGTCGAGGAGCAGGGAACGCCCGAGCAGGTATTTGACAATCCTCAATCGGCGCGCTGTAAACAATTCATGTCCAGCCATCGCTAATGGAGCAACACCGCATGAAGAGCTATAAGAAGATCCTGCTGACCGCTGCTGCCTCGCTGATCATCGGCACCCAGGCATTCGCGGCGGAAAAACTACGGATTGGTACCGAAGGCGCCTACCCACCCTTCAACCTGATCGACGCCAGCGGCAAGGTGGTCGGCTTCGATCTGGATATCTCCCACGCGCTGTGCGCCAAGATGAAGGTCGAGTGCGAGGTGGTTACCTCTGATTGGGACGGCATCATTCCGGCGCTGAACGCCGGCAAGTTCGACTTCCTCGCCGCCTCCATGTCGGTCACCGAAGAGCGCAAGAACGCCGTCGACTTCACCGACCACTACTACACCAACAAGCTGCAGTTCGTGGCGCCGAAGAACGTCGACTTCAAGACCGACGAGAGCTACCTGAAAGGCAAAGTGATCGGTGCGCAGCGCGCGACCATCGCCGGCACCTGGCTGGAAGACAACCTGGATCGCGTCGTCGACATCAAGCTCTACGACACCCAGGAAAACGCCTATCTGGACCTGGCCTCCGGTCGCGTCGACGGCATCCTGGCTGACACCTTCGTGCAGTGGGAATGGCTCAAGAGCGATGCCGGCAAGAACTTCGAGTTCAAGGGCGAGCCGGTATTCGATGACGACAAGATCGCCATCGCCGTGCGCAAGGGCAACGATGAACTGCGCGAGCGGCTGAACAAGGCATTGGCGGAGATCATCGCTGACGGCACCTACAAGCAGATCAACGACAAGTACTTCCCGTTCAGCATTTACTGATCCAACCGAGCCGAAGCCCGGTCGCCAGCCTTCTGGCCGACCGGGCTTCGGTGTTTGAGCTTCTATGATTCCTGACCTTCACGGATTCGGTCCGGCCCTGCTCGCCGGCACCTGGATGACCATCCAACTGGCCCTCGCCTCCCTGGCGCTGGGGCTGGTGCTCGGCCTGCTCGGCGCGCTGGCCAAGACGTCGCCTTACAGCGCCCTGCGCTGGATCGGCGGCACCTACTCGACCATCGTGCGCGGCGTACCCGAATTGCTCTGGGTGCTGCTGATCTATTTCGGCACCATCAACCTGATTCGCGGCCTTGGCGAACTGTTCGGCATCGCCAACCTGGCCCTGAGCCCGTTTGCCGCCGGCACCATCGCCCTCGGCCTGTGCTTCGGCGCCTATGCCACCGAGGTGTTCCGCGGTGCGCTGCTGGCCATTCCCAAGGGCCATCGTGAAGCCGGCCTGGCACTGGGCCTGGGCAAGCGCCGTATCTTCCTGCGGCTGATCCTGCCGCAGATGTGGCGCCTGGCCCTGCCGGGCCTCGGCAACCTGTTCATGATCCTGATGAAGGACACCGCGCTGGTCTCGGTGATCGGCCTCGAGGAGATCATGCGCCGCTCGCAGATCGCGGTGACCGCCAGCAAGGAACCCTTCACCTTCTTCCTGGTGGCGGCCTTCATTTACCTGTGCCTGACCATCGTTGCCATGATCGGCATGCACTTCCTCGAAAAACGTGCCGGCCGCGGCTTCGTGCGGAGCGCAGCATGACCTGGGAAATCTTCATCAAATGGCTGCCGAGCTTCATCGACGGCGCCTGGCTGACCCTGCAACTGGTCGGCGTGTCGGTCATCACCGGACTGATCCTCGCCGTACCGCTGGGCATTGCCCGTTCTTCCCGGCACCTGGCGGTGCGGGCATTGCCTTACGGCTACATCTTCTTCTTCCGCGGCACGCCGTTGCTGGTCCAGCTGTTTCTCGTGTACTACGGCATGGCGCAGTTCGACATCGTGCGCCAAAGCGCGCTCTGGCCGTACCTGCGTGACCCCTACTGGTGCGCGATCATCACCATGACGCTGCACACCGCGGCCTACATCGCCGAGATCATCCGCGGCGCGATCCAGAACGTGCCCCATGGCGAAGTCGAAGCCGCCCGCGCGCTGGGCATGTCGCGCAGCCAGGCACTGCTGCACATCATCCTGCCGCGCGCTACGCGCATCGGCCTGCCGGCCTACAGCAACGAGGTGATCCTGATGCTCAAGGCCAGCGCGCTGGCCAGCACCATCACCCTGCTGGAACTGACCGGCATGGCGCGCAAGATCGCCGCCCGCACCTACCTGCACGAGGAAATGTTCCTCACCGCCGGCCTGATCTATCTGCTGATCGCCTTCGTGCTGATGCAGGGCTTCAAACTGCTGGAGCGCTGGCTGCGGGTCGACGCCTGCCAGGGACGCTGATTCCCGCACTGCCTCCTTGCGCAAGGAGGCAGTGACCCTTTCTGAATCCCGCCTTCACTCTGCGGTCAGACGCAGATCCCGAACCCTTACGAGATTCCCCATGCCTGTCGATATCCAACGCATCGAAATGAACCAGCTCGCCTGCTGGCGAGTACGCCGCGGTGAGGACGAACTGCTGATCGCCGAACAGGGCGCGCAGATCCTCAGCTATCGCCAGGGCGATGCGCCGCCGATCATCTGGCTCAGCGAGGAGGCCGCCTTCGAACAGGGCCAATCGGTACGCGGTGGCGTACCCGTGTGCTGGCCATGGTTCGGCGATCTGGCGCGCAACCCACAAGAGGTCCAGGCGAGCTACCACGGCGAGCAACCCGCGCCCTTCCACGGCCTGGTGCGCGCCCTGCCCTGGCAATTGCGGGAGCAGCGCGGCGAAGGCGATACGGCGATTCTCGAGTTCCACTGCCCGCAGGCGCTCGGCGCACTGCCGGGCTGGCCGCACCGGGTCGAACTGACACTGCAGATCCGCCTGGCCGACGAGCTGGAGCTCAGCCTCAGCAGCCGCAACGTTGGCACGGAGGCAGTCACCATCAGCCAGGCCCTGCACAGCTACTTCGCCGTCAGCGACATCCATCAGGTCCGCGTCGAAGGCCTGGCCGGCCGCCCCTACATCGATACGCTGCTGGATTGGCAGCAGCGCCAGCAGCAGGACGGCGACCTGGCGTTCAACGGCGAAACCGACCGCATCTACTTGCAGCTCCCGACGACCCTGAAGCTCATCGACCCGGCATGGAAACGCAGCATCCGGCTGACCACTCGCGGCTCGCGCTCCGCGGTGCTGTGGAACCCGTGGATCGACAAGGCCAAGCGCCTGTCGAGCTTCGCCGACGACGCCTGGCAGCGCATGGCCTGCATCGAGACAGCCAACGTACTGGACGACGTGGTGGTCTTGCAGCCAGGCCAGCAGCACCTGTTGGGCGTCTCCGTCACTGCAATCCCCGCGCGCTGAAGAGTCGCTTAGTCATGCAGTACCAGCTGTCTAGGAGCTGACTCCGCGAACGGATGTGCGGGGTAACCGTTCGGCAGCCAAACGCTGGCGGCCGATGAACGGGCGAGGATTAAGCCCGCTGAAGTGACAAAATGACATCACAGCTGCGCCTGCAGCCTTTCGATGATCAGAGTCACTCACATGCCCGCCAATCGCCGCTATTCCATCATCCTCGAACACTCCGGGCAGGTCCTGCTGGAGCAGGCCTCGCTTGAGCAGGTCGAGGCGTTCTGGGATGCCAATGACGAAACCTATTTCGGCTTGCGTATCGAGGACGCCCAGAGCGAACACGCCCGCGTGTACGTCACGGACGAGATTCCGGAAGACGAAGAACTCGCCCTGCCCTGATCGCCTGCACCGCTCCGCTTTCGCGCCCCGCCTGAGTACGAGTTCGGCATAATCGTCTGCCCGACCGCGGAGCAACGGCCATGCAGATCGACGAAGAGCTGACCCTGAAGAAGCTGGAAGTGTTTCTGGCCTTCATGCGCAGCGGCAATCTGGGCAAGGCCGCGGTCGAGCTGAACACCAGCAACGTCAGCGTGCATCGCGCCATCCACTCGCTTGAAAGCGCGTTGCGATGCCCGCTGTTCAAGCACGAGGGGCGCAACCTGATACCGCTGGAAAGTGCCTATGTACTCGAAGAGCGTGCCCAGCAGCTGGTCAAGGACGTGCTCGAGACGGTGCGGCGTACCCGCGAAGCGGCCGGTTTCTCGGCCGAGCGCTTCAAGCTCGGTGCGCTCTACTCGCTGACGGTGAAGACCGTGCCGCAGCTGATCATGGGCCTGAAGCTGCGCCGCAGCGAGCTCAACATCGACCTGATCCTGGGCTCCAACGTCGACCTGCTCTACAAGCTGAAGAACATGGAGCTGGACGCCATTCTGGTGTCGCTCAACGAGAGCGTCGCCGACCCGGACTGTGCCCAGGTGCAGCTGTTTTCCGACGACATTTTCCTCGCCGCGCCAGCCGACTCGCCGTTCGCCAACCAGAGCGAAGTGGATCTCAGCGATCTGCGTGACGCCACTTTCATCACCCTGTCCCAAGGCTTCGCCACCCATCAGGACGGCAACCGGGTGTTCCAGCTAGCGGGTTTCGAGCCGAAGGTGGCGATGCAGGTGAACGACATCTTCACGCTGCTCAGCATGGTCAATTCCGGGGTCGGTTACGCGCTGCTGCCGGGGCGGGTGGGCATGGTCTACGAATCGCGGGTGCGACTGATACCGCTGCAGGCGCGCTATCACCTGCAGCAGCACATCGGCGTGGTGTTTCTAAAGGCCAAGGAGCGCGACCCGAACCTGCTGGCGCTGCTCGCCGAATGCCGGATGTATGCCCGGCGCGCGCTGGAGCAGAACGAGGATGCCAAGCCTGAAACGACGTAGGGTGGAAAACCCGCGCAGCGGTTTTCCACGCGTTGGCATATGGCCAGCCGGATCGGCATGATCGGCGCCGCAGTGGTGGAAGAGGCTTCGCCGTCTTCCACCCTACGACTGCATGACTAGGCGACGGCTGTCTGCCCGGATGCCACCGGAGCCGGCCGGCCCAGGCTTTGCGCCACCACGTCACCAACCATATCGGCGGTGATCGCGCTCAGCGTCCAGCCCAGGTGCCCGTGGCCGGTGTTGTAGAACACGCAGGGCGAGCTGCCGCGGCCAACCTTGGGCATCATGTTCGGCATCATCGGGCGCAGACCGGCCCAGGGCACCACGCTGCGGGTGTTGACGCCGGGGAAGCACTGGTTGACCCACTCCACCAGCGGGCGAATGCGATCGGCGCGGATGTCACGGTTGTAGCCGTTGAACTCTGCGGTTCCGGCGACGCGGAAGCGGTCGTCGCCCAGGCGGCTGCTGACCAGCTTGGTTTCGTCGTCCAGCAGGCTGACGGTCGGAGCCGAGGCGCGGCTGACCTCGTCGGTCAGGTTGACGGTGATCGAGTAGCCCTTGACCGGGTAGATGTTCACCCGGTCGCCGAGCTGGGCTGCCAATGCACGGCTGGCGGTGCCGGCGCAAACCACCAGGCCGTCGAACTCCAGCCGCTCGTCACCGCCAACGCCAGCGAGGATCACGCTGGCACGCTTGCCGTCGCTGGCCACCGACTTCACGTCGGCACCGTAGCGGCAGCGCACGCCAAGCCGCTCGATGGCGGTGGCCAGGCCGTGGGTGAACTTGTGGATATCACCGGTGGAGTCGCATTCGGTGTAGTAGCCGCCGTAGTAGCTGCCAGCCAGGGTTGGCTCGATGGCGCGCATCTCCTCGGGCGTCACGCTGCGCCGCGGCAGGCCGCCTTCGGCGAGCAGGCGCGAAACCTCAGCGGCATGATCGAAGCCGGCCTTGTCGCGGTAGATGTGCAGGATGCCCTTCTTCTTCAGGTCGAAGTCGATGCCTTCGGCTTCGGCCCAGGCGAACAGATGCTCGCGCGCGGCGATGGCCAGCCGAGCGGTCTCGACCGTGTTCTTGCGGTAGTTGGGGATCGAGCCGATGAACTCGGCAAACCAGGAGAGCTTGTGCCAGCTGGGCTTGGGGTTGACCAGCAGCGGCGCGTCGCTCTTGAGCATCCACTTGAGGCCCTTGACGATCGTCGACCAGTGGTTCCAGACCTCGGCATTGGACGCCGACAGCTGGCCGCCATTGGCGAACGAGGTCTCCATGGCCGCGTAGCGGTGCTTTTCCAGCAGGGTGACCGAGAAGCCGCGCTTGGCCAGGGCATAGGCGGTGGTGACGCCCGTGATGCCGCCACCGATGACTGCGATTGTTTTCATTGTTGCGCTCCAGAACGTCGAGGGGTCATAGCCCGTGCGCCCAACGCGCGGCGGGCGCCCCCTCTGTTCTGGACCTGAGAGATTCACGAGCGCATGACGGCTCGCTTGCTCCTTCGGTGCGCCCGGCGACGAAAACCGGGCGGCTCTTCAGAGTTTCAGCGGTGGTAGCGGTCCTTTTGCCTGAGAGTTTCCGGGGCGGTTGCTCCTTCGGCGCTGCCCTGACGGCAGTCTCTCCCGCTAGCACATCGATGCGCGCCACTGGCCAGCTGTGGCAAATGGTCGCGCATCGCAGGTGACACCCTGCCAGAAAAAAGCGCCGCTGTAACCCCCCGAATGCCGGCCGCCAGTCCGCTCGCGACGAGAATGCCGAGCGGTTGCGCCACGCCCTCAGACCCGGAAGCGCGCCGCAAGGGCCTGCAGCTCGCCGCCCAGACGGGCCAGCTGCACGGTCGAGGCCGCGGTCTGCTGGGCAGCGGCGGCCGACTGGTCAGCCACATCGCGCACGCTGAGCACGCTGCGGTTGATGTCCTCGGCCACCGAACTCTGCTCCTCCGACGCGGTAGCGATCTGCAGGTTCATCGCCTGGATGGTGGAGATGGTGCGGGTGATGGCCTGCAGCTCCTCGCCGACATCCCGCGCCAGGCTGACCGTCTCGTCGGCCAGCCCGCGGCTGCTGTCCATCAGCGACGAGGCATGCAGCGCACCCTTCTGCAGGTTGCCGATCAGCTCCTCGATCTGCGCCGTGGACTGCTGGGTACGCTGCGCCAGGCTGCGCACCTCGTCGGCGACCACGGCGAAACCACGCCCGGCATCACCAGCACGGGCCGCCTCGATGGCCGCGTTCAGTGCCAGCAGGTTGGTCTGTTCGGCGATGCCATTGATCACCGTGAGCACCGTGCTGATCCCTGCGGTCTCGCGGTTCAGCTGGGCCATGGCTTCGGCAGACAGGCCCACCTGGGAGGACAGCCGGTCGATCTGCGCCAACGCCCGTTGCACCACGATGTCGCCCTGAGCCGCCTGGCGGTCGGCGTGCTGGGCGGCACTGGAGGCCTCGTCGGCGTTGCGCGCCACCTCCTGCACGGTCGCTGCCATCTCGTGCATGGCAGTGGCGACCTGATCGGTTTCCAGGCGCTGGCTCTGGATACCGGCGCTGGTCTGCTCGGTCACCGTGGACAGCTCTTGCGCCGCACTGGCCAGCTGGCCGGTGATGGCGCTGATCCGGCCGATCAGGTCGCGCAGGCTGCCGCGGGTGCGCTCCAGCGCATCGAGCAGCTGACCGAACTCGTCGCTGCGCGGCTGCCGCGGCTGCTCGGTCATATCGCCTGCGCCGATGCGCTCGGCAATGCGTACCGCCTGCGCCAGCGGTTGCGTCAGCTGACGCACGATCAGCCAGCTGATGACCAGCCCGAGGGCTATCGCCAGCAGCGTGATGGCAAGCAGCAGGGCCTTCTTCTCGCCGGCTTCGGCGCTGCGTCGTTCGGTCTGCGACTGCACGATTTCATTGGTGTTGCGGTAGATGCTGTCGAAGATTTCCTGCATCTCCTGACGCGCCTGCACCTGAGCGGCGACGATGGGCGGCAGCTGGCCGAACTGGCGGATGTAGGTCGCCACCGAGTCACGCAACGGCTGCAGGTCCACGCCGGGTGTGCCGGCCAGCTGGGCATCGAGCCTGTCGACCGCCGCCTGCAACGTGCTGAACTGTTGCTGCAATTGCTGCAGCGACTGCTCGGTCTCGGTCATCAGATAGCCGCGCACCATGAAGCGCACCATGCGGTTGTGCTTGGAGACTTCACCGGCCTGCAGGCCGATGGCTGCGCTACGAGTATCCTCATGCAGGACCGGTGCGTCCGGTGTGCCGGCCCAGCGTGCCTCTAGCGCGGCGATCAGCGCATCCGAGGTGTTGCCGGCTCCCACCCAGCTGCTGCGGGTCTTCACCTTGCGCTCCCAGAGCGCCGCCAGATCGAGGAAACGCTGGCGGTAATGCTGCACGTCGGCGGCGATCGCCTGCAGGCGCTGCAGATCCTGTGGGTCGCTGAATTCCCCCTTCTGCTGCTGCACCAGTTCGACGATGCGCGCGACCGACTGCTCCACCGCTTCGACATGCAGCGGATCGCCGCGGGTTTCGAAACTGACCTGCGCGTAGCGAATCCGGTTGGCCTCATCCAGCAGGCGGGCCGCACTCTGCGCCCTGTCGCTGCGGGAGATCAGCGCGTCCATGCCGTAACTGCCGATCAGGGCGACGGCCAGGGTCAGCGCCAGAACGGCGGCGAAGCCGAGGGCCAGTTTGTGGCTGACCTTGAGAGTGTTCATCTTTCGACCTTCCTTGATGAACGCAAGCGCGCCCCGATGGGGGCGCGTTGCGGATGACGGTAAGTGACGACGGGAACGGCTCAGCCGAGCAGCCCGCGCATGACGAAGAACAGCAGTGATGGCCCGAGCAGGCAGCCCAGTGCGGTGTAGAACGCCGCGGTCAGGCAGCCGTAGGGCACCAGCTTCGGATCGGTGGCCGCCAGGCCGCCGGCCACGCCGCTGGAAGTGCCGATCAGGCCGCCGAAGATCACCGCCGAGCGCGGGTTGTTCAGCCCGATGTAAGGCGCGGCGAAGGGCGTGGCGACCATCACCACGATCGCCTTGACCAGCCCCGCCGCGATCGACAGCGCCATCACTTCCGAGCTGGCGCCGATCGCCGCCCCGGTGACCGGCCCGACGATGTAGGTCACAGCGCCCGTGCCGATGGTGGTCAGGCTGACCGCATCGGTGTAGCCGAACGCCATGGCCACCGCCACGCCTGCCACGAACGAGGCGAGCACGCCGATGAACAGCGCGAGCACGCCGACCATCCCGGCCCGCTTGAGCTCTTCCACGCTGACGCCGAAACCGGTGGCGACAATGGCGAAATCACGCAGCATGGCGCCGCCGAGCAGGCCGATGCCGGAGAACAGGGCGATATCCACCAGGCCTTTCTGCCCGCCGGTGACCACGCCGCCGATGTACGACAGCAGGAGGCCGATCAGGATCGCCACCGCCGAGCCATGCAGACGGCCCTTGGTGAGCTTGTCCGACAGCCAGTAGGAGATCCACATGGTCGCGCCGATGATGGCGAAGCCGCTGATCAGGCCATAGCCGGTGATCACTTTCATGAGGGATTCGTACATGGCCGTTACCCCCGTGCGCTGCTGGTGAGCGGCTTGGCTTGATCCACCGGATCGCTCGGATCGGACGGGGCGGCCTCAAGCTTTTTTCGGCCGATCCGGTCCAGTACCGGCACCAGAGCGAAGGCCAGCGCAACCGCGGCGACGCCAGCGAGGATCGCCATCGGGCCGCCAGCCAGGGCGCCGTAGACGTTCTGCTGCGCGGCCATGGCGACCACGATCGGGATGTACACGGCGCTCCAGAACTTGATGCCCTGCTCGGACTCCGGATTGAACAGGCCGCGTTTCTTCAGGTAGCTGCCGATGAGGATCAGCAGCACCATGGCGATACCCACGCCGCCGACGTTGGCCGGCACGCCGAGGAGCTTGCCGAGCAACTCGCCGACGAAGATGCCGGTGAGGGTACACAAGGCCAGGAAGGCCACACCAAAGATGATCATTGTTTTTGTCCTTTTTGGTTGCGCTGGCTGCAGAGGGCCAGGCGCGTGTTGTCGAGGTCGTTGTTGTTATCCATCGATCTGGGCGAAGGCTCGCCCGGGTGCTGCACGCGGTCTATCGGCTCTGGCTGCCCTCCTGACGCAGCAAGGCGTCCAGTGTGTCCAGCCGTGCGCCGTCGAAGGCAACCAGCGTACCCTGTTCGAAAACCCGCCGTGCCAGCCCGGTCAGCACCTGGCCTGGCGGCAGTTCGATGTGCAGCCGCACCCCGCGCTCGTAGGCGGTGCGCAGGGTGCCGTGCCAGTCGACGACGCGGCACATGTTGAAGGCCAGGTCGTCGCGCAGGCGCTCTGCGTCGAACAGCGGACGCGCCGAGGAGCCGCTGAGGTAGCGAATCCGCGGGGCGCGCACCTCCACCTCGGTGAAGGCATCCGCCAGCCGCCGTGCCGGCTGCTCGAGCAGCGCGCAATGCGAGGGCACGCTCATCGCCAGGCGCCGCGTGCAGGAGGCGCCCAGCGCCTTGGCCCGCGCCGCGACCGTGTCCATGGCGGCGTCGCTGCCGGCGATGACGATCTGGTTGTCGGCGTTGATGTTGCCCAGGTAGACCGGGCCCTCGGCTTCGGCCAGCAGCGACTCGACCGTACCCAGCGACAGTCCGAGGATGGCGGTCATGCCGTAGCCCTCGGGATAGGCCTGCTGCATCAGCTCGCCGCGCAGGGCGACCAGGCGCAGGGCGTCGGCGAACGTCAGCGACTCGGCGACAACCGCGGCGGCATAGGCACCGATGGACAGCCCGGCCACGTAGTCCGGCCGCTGGCCATCGCGCATCAGCAGGCGCGCCCCGGCGACCCCGGCGATCAGCAGGCAGAGCTGCACCGCGCGAGTCGATTGCAGCGCCTCGGCCGAATCGAGCAGCAGCGCATCCTCGCCGAGCACGGCACTGGCCTCGGCCAGGGTCGCGGCGACTTCCGGCGCCTCGGGCAGCCGTTGCAACATGCCGGGCTTTTGCGCGCCCTGACCGGGAAAGGCGAACAGGCTGCTCATGCGGCCCGCTCCGCAGCCCAAGGATTGCTCACCAGACGCGGTCCTTCGGCGGTCTTGACCAGCACCCGTGCGGCGCCACCGGCCCATTCGCCGAGCGCCACACCGCCCAGCGGAGTTTCCAGTTGCAGGTCGACGCGGCAGGCGCGGCCTTCGAGCAGCTGCAGCAGCGGGCGCGCCTCGCTGCGCGGCAGCGGCCGTTCGGCCCTGAGCAGCAGGTCCAGATCGCTGTCCGGATGCGCCGCCGACAAGCCGGTGGCGAGCTGGAAGCCGGCAGAGCCGGTGACACCCCAGGCATAGCCGAGGGCATCGAGCAGCGGACGCAGGCCAGCCAGCACGCGGAACACCGGCAGGTCTTCGCTGGCGCGACGATCGAGCAGCTGCTCCGGTGTCAGCCGATGGCGGATCGCGGCGATCGGCATCAGCGCGGCCAGACGCTGGTCTCGCGTGGCCCCACGCAGGCCGACCGCTACCTGCCCTGGCGCGACGACGGCACGACGCACCACCACCGGCTGGCCGGCGGCGAGCACGGCCACCGCCCAGGCCGGGGCATCGGCCGGCAACTGCTCGGGACGCATACCCCAGAGCAGGTCGTGGGGGCGAGGTGTGTCGTGCATCTACAGCCTCCTCGTGATTGTTGTTGTCGAGTCGCTGATACGGGTTCGGCGAATACGCCGCTCAGGTGTTCGTTACCACTGCGCGCGCAACAGCTCGCGCACCCGCGACGACGCCTCGCGATTCGGCGCGCCGAGACGGCCGCGCAGATCGCTGCTGCCGCCGATGTCCACGACGGCCTTAGCGAGACAGTCGCGCACACGCGCCAGATCATCCGCCGAGGGCTGCTCGATGCTGTCCACGACGAGGGTTTCCCAGAGCAGGCCGAGGGTCGCGTAGTTGTCGATGTCGTAGGCCATTGGCGGCACCGATTCGGCCAGGGCTTCCAGCTCCTCGACGCTGCGCAGGGTGATGCGCGCCGCGGCGGCCTTGCCCATGGCATGCACCATCACGCCCGGATCGCGCAGGGCGATGATCCGCTGGGCCTGATAGCCATGAGCGAGAAAGGCGCCGGACATGGCCTTGCCCACCAGCAGCGCGACCACCGGGTGCCCGGCCAGCCGTGCGCGGGCATAGCCGTCCACCGCACCGGCCAGCGCCTGGTGAATGCCCAGCGCCTCCTCGCGGCGGCCATAGGCCTGGCTCGGCACGTCGACCACGGCGACCACCACACGCTTGTCCGCCTTGTCGCGATCGGCCGCGATCACCTCGTCCAGCGCCTGGCCCAGGGCCCAGCCTTCGAGCAGACCGACCTCGCCATTGCGCGCGCGCGGGAAGGGATTCTCGGCGTCCGGCACCACGGCGATATAGCGGGCGGCGCGCTCACCGAGCGTGCCGTCGACCACCTTCACCGAGGCCGGATAGCCCGCCAGTGCCTGACCGCCGGCCAGGGCTTGCAACCAGTTCAGTCCACGGCTCATTGGGCATCTCCTTCGTAGAGGGCTCGCACGGCGGCAGCATCGAGCTGCGTGCGGGTGTCGACGTCGGCCAGGCGCTGGAGGTACCAGGCGTGGCGGCGGCTGCGCGGCTGCAGCGGCTTGCCGAGGGCGAACAGTTCGTGCAGTTGCGCGCGGATGGCGTCGGTGTCGTCGGCCACGTAGGCGTCCACCAGACCCGAGGCATAGCGTTGCTCGCCACCGGTCAGGCTCCAGATGAAGGGCCGGTCGCGCGAGTCGTACTCGTCGAGCCCGGCTTCCTGCTCGATCACCTGCGGGCCATTGAGGCCGACGCGGGCTTCGCGGGTGACGACCAGGTAGCTGCACAACCCGGCGGCGATGGACATGCCACCGAAGCAGCCGACGGAACCGGCGACCACGCCGATCACCGGCTGGTAGTCGCGCAGCTCGACGATGGCCGCCTGGATCTCGGCAATGGCAGCCAGGCCCAGGTTGGCTTCTTGCAGACGCACGCCGCCGGTTTCCAGCAGGAGCACGGCGCGGGTCGGGATGCCGTTGCGGTTGTCTTCAGCAGCCAGTTCCAGTGCGCCGGCGATCTTCGCGCCGCCGACTTCCCCCATGCTGCCGCCCTGGAAGGCGCCTTCGATGGCGGCGATCACCGCTGGCTGGCCGTCAAGGGTGCCCTTGGCGACCACCACGCCGTCGTCGGCCTGGGTGACGATGCCCTGCTTCGGCAGCCAGGGCGAGGTGACGCGATCGAACGGATCGAGCAATTCGCGGAAGCTGTCCTCGTCCAGCAGTGCGCGGGCACGCTGGCGGGCACCGAGTTCGACGAAGCTGCGCGACTCGAGTAAACGGGCCACGGTGTTAGCGGACACATCAGTCATGGCCGACTTCCTCCAGTCCCTGCTCCAGGCGCAGACGCACTACGCCGGGCGTGGCCCCAAAATCGTGAATATCGATGTTCAATGCCGGTGGCGTCTGCTCGCGGAACATCCGCTCGAACAGGCTCTTCCAGCGTTGCTCGGCACCATTGACCGAGGTGACTACCTGGATCGCCAGCTTGCCGGCCTGGCCGGGTTCCAGCAGCACTTCCAGGTCGCCCGAGCCGACCACGCCGACCAGGGCCTTGCCGCGGGCGGGTTGCCCGGCGGCGAATTCGAAAGACAGGGTTTCCATGTTCAGTTGCTCCCAGTCGGCGCCGGCGCATGCGGCGCCAGACGGTCGAGGAAAAGGGTGGCGGCCAGGAGGTCGGCGGCGCCCCCCGGCGAGGCGTTGAGGGCGAGCATGTCGCGATCGAGCAGGCGCAGCTGGCGACGACCGGCGAGGCTGGCGGCACCACCGGCTTCGAGCACGGCGCGGGCACCGGCCTGCATGCGGGTCAGCCCCTCAAGACCGGCGCGATGCAGCACGCAGGTGTCGGTCAGGCTGCTCATGATCGCCAGCAGTGCATCGAGCCTGGCGTTCTGCTCGCCGGCGCCGGCGCGGCGACTGGCCAGGAGTTGCGGCAAGCCGTGCTCGATGACTGCGGGAAAGCCGTGCTGCGCCTGTTCGCGGGCGCCGAGCACGCCGTAGCGACGGCAGACCCGCGCGCCGTGGCTGTCCGGGTTGTGCGGCGCGGCCGGGTCGTCCAGCCGCGCCAGGGCGGCCGCGCTGGCGGCGATCCCGCCGGCCGAAGCGCCGCTTTCCAGCATGGCCGCCGCGCTGAGCAGCCCCAGCGCCCAGATCGCGCCGCGATGGGTGTTGACCCCGGCGGTGACGCGCAACATCTCCGCTTCGCCGTCGCGGCCCAGCTGGCCGAGGGTTTCACGCAGCGCCTGGCTGACCCGACCTTCGCTCCGCGCGGCATCGGCCATGGCGGCGAACGCCGGCCACAGCGACTGCGCCGAGGCGTGCATCAGCCCCAGGTGCAGATCGCTGTGCGCGCCACTGCCGCGTCGGTCGACCAGCCCCGGCTTGGGCGACAGATCGGCCTCGTCGACCAGCGCCTGCACCGCCAGATCGGCCAGGCGCTCGGCCGCGGACGGCGCCTGTCGTGCAATGAGTGCGCTCATCACCAGCTCCTGAATTTGGCAGGCGGGTTGTAGAGGCCGCCGGACCACTCCACCAGCTCGGCAATGCTCTTGGCGGCGAGCAGTTCGCGGGTGGCGTCGTTACGGCGGATGCCGAGGTCTTCCGGCAGGGCGATCAGCCCCTCGCGGCGCATGCGCTCGGTGTCCTTCGGGTTGTGCCGCAGGCCTATGCTGGTGACGCCGGCCACCGCGGCGATCATCGCCTGGCGTTCCTCCAGCGAGCGGGCCTTGTACAGGTAGGCGATGCCTTCCTCGGTGAGCAGATGGGTGACGTCGTCGCCGTAGATCATGATCGGCGCCAGCGGCATGCCGCTCTTCTTCGCCACCTCCACCGCGTCGAGCTGCTCGACGAAGGTGGGTTTGCCGCCTTCCTGGAAGGTCTCGACCATCTGCACCACGAGCTTCTTGCCGCGCTCGAGCATGGTCACCGGGGCCTCGCCGCCGGGCATGGCCATGTCCAGCCAGGCCGGGGTCGGATGACGGCGACCGCGTGGGTCGTGGCCCATGTTCGGCGCGCCGCCGAAACCGGCCAGACGCCCGCGGGTAACGGTGGAGGAATGGCCATCACCATCGACCTGCAGGGTGGCGCCGATGAACAGGTCCACGGCGTACTGCCCGGCCAGCTGGCACATCATGCGATTGGAGCGCATCGAGCCGTCGCGGCCGGTGAAGAACACGTCCGGGCGCTGGGCGATGTAGTTCTCCATACCCAGCTCGGTGCCGAAGCAATGCACGCTCTCGACCCAGCCAGTCTCGATCGCCGGGATCAGCGTCGGGTGCGGGTTGAGCGTCCAGTTGCGGCAGATCTTGCCTTTCAGGCCGAGGGATTCGCCGTAGGTGGGCAGGATCAGCTCGATGGCGGCGGTGTTGAAGCCGATGCCGTGGTTGAGCGACTGCACGTTGTGTTTTTCGTAGATGCCGCGGATCGCCATCATCGCCATCAGCACGTGCACCGGCTTGATGTGGCGCGGGTCGCGGGTAAACAGCGGCTCGATGTAGAAGGGCTTGTCCGCCACCACGACGAAATCGACCCAGCTCGCCGGGATGTCCACGCGCGGCAGCTCGTCGACGATCTCGTTGACCTGGACGATGACGATGCCGTCGCTGAAGGCGGTCGGCTCGACCAGCGCCGGGGTGTCTTCGGTGCTGGGGCCGGTGTAGATGTTGCCGTGGCGGTCGGCCTGGAAGCCGGCCACCAGCGCGACGTTGGGGATCAGGTCCACCAAGAGGCGCGAGTAGAGTTCGATGTAGGTGTGGATGGCGCCGACTTCCAGCAGGCCGTCCTCGAGCAGCTGGCTGATGCGCAGGCTCTGCGGGCCGGCGAAGGAGAAGTCGAGCTTGCGCGCGATCTGCCGCTCGAACAGATCCAGATGCTCGGCGCGGCTGACGCTCGGCATGATCATGTGCAGGTCGTGCAGCTTGCCGGGGTCGGCCTTGGCCAGGGAGCGGGAGAGGAAGTCCGCCTGCTTCTGGTTGTTGCCCTCGAGCACCACCCGGTCGCCAGGGGCGATCAGCAGTTCCAGGGCCTCGACGATCCGCTCGCTGGGCAGTACCACGCCATCGGCGAGGCTCTGCACCTGATCGAGACGACGGGCTTTTTCAGCGCGACGACGCGACCACTGCGGCGGTGGGGAGATTGTTGTTGTCATGGCGACTCCACAGGTTTTCCGCTTTGTGGAGCGCACAGTAGGGAGGTGACCGAAAGGTCATCAATCACGCAGCGAGCGTGACCGTTACGGTCAGGTTAACGATACGTCTGAACGGCCTGTTTGCGGAGGCATGCAGCAGGCGCGGCGCATTCACGCCACGCCTCCTGAAGCGATTACTTGTCGCGATCGATATTGAACGGCGACCAGGCCTGGCGGGTGGGCATCACTTCCAGGCGGTTGATGTTGATGTGATCCGGCAGGGTGGCAACGTAGAAGATCTGCTCGGCGATGTCCTCGGCGGTCAGCGGCGTGGTGCCGCGGTACAGCCGGTCGCTGGCGGCCTGATCGCCCTTGGTGCGCACCAGGGTGAATTCGGTTTCGGCCATGCCCGGCGCGATGTCGGTGACGCGCACGCCGGTGCCGAGCAGGTCGCAGCGCAGGTTGTAGCCGAACTGCTCGACGAAGGCCTTGGTCGCACCGTAGACATGGCCGCCCGGATACGGCCAGTGGCCGGCCACCGAGCCGATGTTGACGATGCTGGCGCCCTTGCCGGTAGCGATCAGCGTCGGCAGCAGGGCGTGGGTGACGTTGACCAGGCCGGTGATGTTGGTGTCGATCATGGTGTGCCAGTCAGCGAGGTCGACCTGCTGCGCCGGCTGCGGCGCCAGCGCCAGGCCGGCGTTGTTGACCAGGCAATCGATCTGGCGGAATTCGGCCGGCAGCTGCGCCACCACCTCCTGCACCGCGCCGGCCTGGCGCACGTCGAGCGTGGCGATATGCACCGGCACCTTCGCCGACAGCTCGCCCTTCAGCTCTTCCAGACGCTCGCTGCGCCGCCCGGTGAGCACCAGCGCCCAGCCGGCCTCGGCGAAGCGGCGGGCGGTGGCACGGCCGAAGCCGGAGGTGGCGCCGGTGATGAATACGATCTTCTGTTTCATGCTTTTCCTCTTTCTCTGAAATGCCTGCTGTCGTGTAGGCGACGCGGCACAGGGGCGCAGTGACGGCGTCCAGCTTAGGGGGCGTTGCTGCGCCAGGCAAAGCACGGCGTGCGCTGATTGCCCGAAATGCGGCCATGCCGCCGTCGCGCAGCCGCCTTATACTCGCGCCCATCTGCCCGAAATCAGGAGCCCAATGATGCGAGGCCGCTTGATCTACCTGATCGGGCCATCCGGTGCCGGCAAGGACAGCCTGCTGGACGCCGCCCGCGAGTCGCTGGCTGGCCGTGGTGTGCGCATCGCGCGACGGGTCATCACCCGCTCGACCGAAGCCGTCGGCGAGGCGGCGCATTCGGTGTCGCCGCAGGCATTCGAGCGTCTCGAGGCGCAGGGCGCCTTTGCCCTCAGCTGGCGGGCCAACGGTCTGGCGTATGGCATTCCGGCAGAGATCGATGAGTGGCTGGCGTCCGGCGAACAGGTGCTGGTCAATGGTTCGCGCGGCTACCTGGCAACGGCACGGGAGCGTTATCCAGACCTGCTGGCGGTGCTGCTCAGCGTCGAGCAGGACGTATTGCGCCAGCGCCTGCATGCACGCGGGCGGGAGACGGCGGAACAGATCGAGTCACGGCTGGCGCGCAACGCGCTGTTCGCCGGCGAACTGGACGACTACATCCGCCTGGACAACTCGACGCCGCTGAGTGAAAGCGTCGAACGCCTGCTGGCGTTGATCGAAGAGCATGTGCCGAGGGACTGAGCGTGGCGCCCCGGTGGGCCTCACAGCACTACCCGGCGTCAACCAGAGCCAACCCTGAATGCGCTGCCTTACCGCCCCGGCTGCGGACGGAAACCCGGTACGCCGCTCGGGCTGTCGACACGGGCGGCCGGCATGCTGCAGTTGAGGTCGCGAAAGGGCTGCTCGTCGAGCCGTTGCCAACCTTCGCCGGGCGACGTCTGGCGGCAGATGACGGTACCGTCGACGATGCTCTGCCAACGGTAATAGGGTGCCGGCGCAGCGCTGGCGGCGACGGACAGGAGCAGGCAGAAGGCGGTCAGGAAAGTGCGCATGGCGGTGTTCGACGGAACGATGGCGCCACTGTAATTCATCCGTGGTGCATGGCAAGCGCCGTCCGGCGCGCTCAGTACCAGACCCTGGCCGCCTCGCGCATGAAGATCTCCACGGTCTTCGGCCCGACGCCTTCGAACGCCGCCAGCCGCCGTTCCAGCTCCTTGCGGTTCTCGCTGAGCTCATGGATGCGCCCGAGCTTGCCGCCATACTCGTGGTTGAGCTTCTCGCAGAGCTTGAGCAGTCGCTCGGCGGTGGATTCGTCGTAGCGTACGTAGCGCCCCTCGCCGAGCATGTTCACCAGCTGCTGCCAGCTGCAGTTGCCCAGTTTTCGCGGCGTATCGCGCTTGTGCTTGTCGACGATGACGCGATACGCCTCGGCGGCGATGTCCTGCTGGATGCGCTTGCCGAACAGAAAGCTGGCGACGAACCACTTGAACAGCGCGGGCTCGCCGTCGGCCATATCGATGCCCAGATCTTTGGCGCTGATTTCCGCGCTCATCAGGCGCCCTCCCTCGAACGATTGTCTGCATTCGAAGCCGTGCTTTCGGGCAAGTTTCCCCCTTGCCTGAGTCCTGATGAGCGGTTTCTTGCCTATACCGTTCATCCGATAGGCGGATTCTTGCCTAACGCTTCCCTTCAGGGAGACAAAAGCCCCTGTAGCAGGGGGCTCGCACAGGCTGGCACGCCTTCTGCTACTGGCAATGTGCTCGATGCGATTCCAACGACAAGAAGAGCTGCCAGCGATACCCACCTCCCGGGCCCGGCCCCGGTGTCATCGCCCCTCTGCTTGTACGTCTGGCGCGTTCCCCGAACGCGGCATCGTCTATCGTCAACATGCTGCGCCAATCAATAAAAACGAAACGGAGATCCATCCATGAGACTGACCAAACGCTTGGGCCTGCTCGCTGCCGCTGCGGCCTTCACCGCCAGCACCGCGGCGGTCGCTGCACCGACCTTCATCAACATCCTCACCGGCGGCACCAGCGGCGTGTACTACCCGATCGGCGTGGCCCTGTCGCAGCAGTACAACAAGATCGACGGCGCCAAGACTTCGGTGCAGGCCACCAAGGCCTCGGTAGAAAACCTCAACCTGCTGCAGGCCGGTCGCGGCGAGCTGGCCTTCTCCCTGGGTGACTCGGTGGAAGATGCCTGGAACGGTGTCGAGGATGCCGGCTTCAAGGCCCCGCTCAAGCGCCTGCGCGCCATTGCCGGCACCTACAACAACTACATCCAGATCGTCGCCAGCGCCGAATCCGGCATCAAGACCCTGGAAGACCTGAAGGGCAAGCGCATCTCCGTCGGCGCGCCGAAGTCCGGCACCGAGCTCAACGCCCGCGCGATCTTCAAGGCCGCCGGCCTGGACTACAAGGACATGGGCCGCGTCGAGTTCCTGCCCTACGCCGAGTCGGTCGAGCTGATCAAGAACCGCCAGCTCGACGCCACCCTGCAGTCCTCGGGCCTGGGCATGGCCGCCATCCGCGACCTGGCCAGCACCATGCCGGTGACCTTCGTCGAGATTCCGGCCGCCGTGGTCGAGAAGATCGAGAGCGATGCCTACCTGGCGGGCGTGATTCCGGCCGGCACCTATGACGGTCAGGACGCCGACGTCCCCACCGTGGCCATCACCAACATTCTGGTGACCCACGAGAAGGTCTCCGATGAAGTGGCTTACCAGATGACCAAGCTGATGTTCGACAACCTGGCCGCCCTGGGTAACGCCCACTCCGCCGCCAAGGACATCAAGCTGGAAAACGCCACCAAGAACCTGCCCATCCCGCTGCACCCGGGCGCCGAGCGCTTCTACAAGGAAGCCGGGGTTCTCAAGTAACCCAGCGCTGAACGACGGGCTGAGCAGGCCGTAGCGCCTGCTCCAGCCCGCTCCTTGTAGCAGCAGGCTTGCCCGCGTTGCCTCGTTGGCAAGCCTGCTTCTACAGGCATCCCCTTGCAGTGAGAGAGTGATACCCATGAGCGAAAGCCAAGGGCTGCATGCCAGCCCCAGCGAATGGCCGAGGGCGCTGTTCTACGTCGCCCTGCTGTTCTCCATCTATCAGATCGTCACCGCCGCCTTCCACCCGGTGTCCAGCCAGGTGCTGCGCGCCGGTCACGTCGGTTTCCTGCTGCTGCTGGTGTTTCTCTGCTACCCGGCGCGCGGCACCGGCAAGCCGTTCCAGCCAGTGGCCTGGGTGCTCGGCCTGGCCGGTTTCGCCACCTTCTTCTACCAGTGGTATTTCGAGGCGGACCTGATCCAGCGCTCCGGCGACATGACCACCACCGACATGGTGGTCGGCCTGACGCTGATCGTGCTGGTGTTCGAGGCCGCACGCCGCGTCATGGGCATTGCACTGCCGATCATCTGCGGGCTGTTCCTCGCCTACGGCCTGTTCGGCGAGTACCTGCCCGGTGATCTCGCGCACCGCGGCTATTACCTGGATCAGATCGTCAACCAGCTGTCGTTCGGCACCGAAGGCCTGTACGGCACGCCGACCTACGTTTCGGCGACCTACATCTTCCTGTTCATCCTGTTCGGCTCGTTCCTCGAGCAGGCGGGCATGATCAAGCTGTTCACCGACTTCGCCATGGGCCTGTTCGGCCACAAGCTGGGCGGCCCGGCCAAGGTGTCGGTGGTGTCCTCGGCATTGATGGGCACCATCACCGGTTCCGGCGTGGCCAACGTGGTCACCACCGGCCAGTTCACCATCCCGCTGATGAAGCGCTTCGGCTATCGCCCGGCCTTCGCCGGCGGCGTCGAGGCCACGTCCTCGATGGGCAGCCAGATCATGCCGCCGGTGATGGGTGCGGTGGCCTTCATCATGGCCGAGACCATCAACGTGCCCTTCGTCGAGATCGCCAAGGCCGCGCTGATTCCGGCGCTGCTGTACTTCGGCTCGGTGTTCTGGATGGTCCACCTGGAAGCCAAGCGCGCCGGTCTCAAGGGCCTGCCGAAAGACGAGTGCCCGAGTGCCTGGGCCGCGGTGAAGGAGCGCTGGTACCTGCTGATCCCGCTGCTGGTACTGGTCTGGTTGCTGTTCTCCGGGCGCACCCCGATGTTCGCCGGCACCATTGGCCTGTCGCTGACAGCCATCGTCATCCTCGGCTCGGCGATCATCCTCAAGGTCTCGTCGTTCGGCCTGCGCATAGCCTTCTGGATCGCCCTCGGCCTGCTCTGCGCCGGGTTCTTCCAGCTCGGCATCGGGGTGATCTTCGGCGTCATCGCCGCGCTGGTGGTGGTGTGCTGGTTCATCAAGGGCGGTCGCGACACCCTGGTCATCTGCCTGCACGCGCTGGTGGAAGGCGCACGCCATGCGGTGCCGGTGGGGATCGCCTGCGCCCTGGTCGGCGTGATCATCGGCGTGGTCTCGCTGACCGGCGTGGCCTCGACCTTCGCCGGCTACATCCTGGCCGTCGGCGAGAACAACCTGTTCCTCTCGCTGCTGCTGACCATGCTGACCTGCCTGGTGCTGGGCATGGGCATCCCGACAATCCCGAACTACATCATCACCAGCTCGATCGCCGCGCCCGCGCTGCTGGACCTGGGTGTGCCGCTGATCGTCTCGCACATGTTCGTCTTCTACTTCGGCATCATGGCCGACCTCACCCCGCCGGTGGCGCTGGCCTGCTTCGCCGCCGCGCCGATCGCCAAGGAGAGGGGCCTGAAGATCAGCATGTGGGCCATCCGCATCGCCATCGCCGGTTTCATCGTGCCGTTCATGGCGGTGTACAACCCGGCGCTGATGATGCAGGGCGGCGACTGGGGCGCCACGCTGTACATGCTGTTCAAGGCGGCCTTCGCCGTCGGCCTGTGGGGCGCCGTGTTCACCGGTTACCTGCAGCGGCCCATGGCGCTGTGGGAAAAGGTCCTCGCCTTCGCCGCAGCCGCCTCGATGGTGCTGGCGATGCCGATCAGCGATGAAATCGGCTTCGGCCTGGGCGCGCTGTTCCTTATCCAGCACTTCTGGCGCGCCCGTCGCGCCGAGCCGGCGGCGGCGTGATCGGTCTGTGCCTGGGGCTGGCAGGCGTGGTGTGGGCCGAAGTGCCCACCCCCGCCTTCACCCTGGCGTGGAACCACACCATCGAGAAGATCCGCTGGGAAGAGGATTACCGCGTGACGCCGGACGGGCTGCTGCTCGGCGAAGCGCGGGTCAAGGGTTCTGGTGCCGGGATGGAAATCCCGGATGACGCCGGACTGCGCGACGGAGCCTGGCACTACCAGCGCCAGATGCCTGCGTTGCCACTCCTGCGCCTGGGGCGAACCCCCGAGGCAGGGGATTACCAACTGTGTTTTGACCAGCGTTGCCACGCCATGAGCGAATGGCTCGGCCCGCCACAAGCGGACCAGCCGGCGCTGGAAGTCTGGGGCTGTACCGTGCAAACGGCGAGTGTCGGGAACGATTGACCGGCTCGCCGGGATCGTTGAGGAGGGGTGTTCGCGCAGGCGGCACCCCTTTTTCTTTTGGTTTTTCACCATTTCATCAGCGACATGCTGCGTTGAATGAAATTTTTTGCTTCATGATCATTGGCGAGTCGCCTGAAGGCCTGGTTTCGCCCTGATGGGCGAGTCACTTTTTCCAAACGCCGAAAAAGTAACCAAAAACGCTTTGCCCCTGCATCCGGCCCTGCGCTTCGCTCCGGGTGCGTTCACTACGCCGCCGCTCCGAGGGTCGCCGTACAAGGGCCATCCATGGCCCTTTACGGGGGGACGCCCAGTTCTCTCGCCGCATCCCTGCGGCTCGCCCCTCTGCGCGACGGCTCCGTTCACCCTCCTGAAGGGGCGTTTGGAGTCGTCTGGTAGGCTGTGCAAGATGAACAGATGGACCGATTTACCCGGCGTTCAGATGTTCACTTGGCTCCAAAGCTCCACGTTCATATGCGTGCGCGGGCTCACCCTCGTACTTGCATCAAGGGCGCGAACATCTCTACGGCATGCTCAGGCAGAAGCGTGACCACCGTCGTCCGCTTTACTTGGTTTCCTGTGCACACGCTATCAGGCGATGCCATTCGCCCCTTTCAGGAGGCCGAGTGGAATCGTTGCGGAGGGGAGCGAGCGGCATGGATGCCGCGAGAGGCGTAAAGGGCCATGGATGGCCCTTGTACGCCGGCCCCCGGAGCAACGATGGAACGAGGGAAGTCGAGCGCAGCGAAACCCGGATGGAGGGGCAAGACCTTTTGGTTTCTTTTGGGGCGACTGCCAAAGAAACTCGCCCAGCAGGGCGAAACTAAACCCTCAAGCAGCTCGCTAATCGGCAAGGGCTAAAAACGTTCACTCACCACATTCCTGAGCCCATAAAAAAGACGCACACCCCTTTCGGCGGTGTGCGCCAAAGCGTCCCGCTCGCACGCTGTTACTTGGTCTGCATGATCAGATCGCGGCGCATCAGCGTCTTGATCTTCACCAGATGGTCGTCTTCCTGGGTCTTGGCCTTCGTGAAGCTATCGGCAATGTTCGGATGGCCCGCCGCCTGCGCCAGCTCGATCAGCAGCTCCCAGGCCGCGTTGTCAGCCAGCTCCGCGGTAAGCAGCGCATTCAGACACTGCGGGACATTGGTCCGAGGGTCGGTCAGCACGTTGACGATCCCCAGCGCCATCGCCCCCACCACATCGGCACAAGGGGTCTGCGCCGTCGGGTCAGCGCCGAGTGACTCGATCGCCTGGTGCACCAGCATCATGTGCTCGTGCTCCTCGTTGCGGATGTGCATGAGCGTATCGACCAGGGCGGTGTCCGGCGTGTCGAGCGCCTTGACCTTGGCGATCATCGCTTCGTACAGACGCACACCGTTGCGCTCGTAGGCCAGGCGCTCGCCCAGCTTGTCGAGAAACACCTCGGGGCTCTTGCCACGCATCATGTCGAAGCCGGTCTTGAGCATGCCCTTGGCCGAACCCGGCACCGGCACGGAGCCGATGCGGTCGGCCTCGGCGGCGCGTTCGGTGCGCTCGACCAGCATGCCGCGCTCATCACCCGGCACGTCCGGATGAATCTCGTTGACCGCGTCGAGCAGGCGCTTGGTGTCCTTCGGGGACATCTGCACGCCGGTGAAGTTGGAACCCACTTTCGCTGCTGTAGCCATGATCGTCTCCTCAGGAAGCCTTGCGCATCAGTTCGCCACCCGGCGCCCACTGGTAGCCCGCCGAGACGATGTCCGAGGCGAGCCCTTCCGAGGCGAGGTGGTTGCGGTAATCCAGCGAGGACTGCGGCTCCTTGGCCTTGTCCACGTAGGCGGGGCCGGCGGTACGCAGGTTGACCTCGGCGGCCAGCACCTGGCGCACGAAATCGCGCTGGCTCTTGAACTCGACCATCTTCGGCAGCGGGCCGGCGAGCACCTCGGCCGGGTCGCGGCCTTCGAGCTTCTTGAACCATTCGCAGGCGACATTCAAGTGGCCCAGCTCATAGTCGAGGAAGCGCTCCCACATGGCCTTGATGCGCGGGTTGGTCTCCTGCTCGGCGCAGCTGGCGTACATGTAGACCTCCATCGCCTCGTGCACCAGCCACTTCTCCATATGGCTTTCGCTGGGGTCGGAGAGCGAGCCGTACTGGGTCACGTGCTGCTCTTCCACCGAGGCGATCTCGGCATACAGCTGGCGCGCCAGCGGGTCGGCGAACAGCGGGCCGATGTTCATGTAGTAGTCGTGGGTCTGGTATTCCGCGCCGGTGATCAGCGCTGCGTGGATCTTGGTGATGAGCGCGGCGGAGTTCTTCTCGTAGTTGTCACGGATGTCGTTTTCCGGATGACGATGGTGTTCCGATGTTTTCCGCCCGGGCACGATGTCGGTATAGCCCTGCAGGATGTTGTTGGCATCCTTGCCCTCGAGGCGATCGAGCATCGCCGAGTAGCGGTACAGGTGATCGAAGTCTTCCAGCAGGCCGAAGCGATAGGTCTGCGCCTGGTAGGGGTCGGGCTCGTTCTGCGCCACGGCGGCGGTCACCTCGATGGCTACCTGCTCGTAGGCCACAGTGGTTTCCAGCGGCGAGTGGTCGGCGCCGATCAGCCAGTTGACCATGGTTGCCTGGTGCTGCTCGACGCGGCGGATCTCGGCCAGCGGCAGGCGCAGCTCCTTATTGAAGCGCGCAATGCCGTGCTTGAGGCGCAGGGCGTCGGTCTCGACGCCGTTCATGAGGATGATGCGCACACGGGTAAACGCATCGTCATCGAGCTTGCTGATCGGCTTGCCGGCCATTTCCTTCCATGTGAATTTCTGCTTCTCCAGTGGCGTGCCTTTGTTGTCGAGAATTCCGGAAATGGTCTCCATGGAGCCTCCGTTGTTATGCGTGGGAATCAGGCATAGGGGGATCGCCGCGTGAAAATTGCGCGACCTATAGAGGGGACCGGAGGGGCTGAAAAATGATTCGCGCCGTTCAGCGGGTCGCCAGATCGCAGCCGATGAACGGTAAATTGCAGATTTTCGAAACACAGGGCATCAGACGACGTAACCCGCGCGGTTGCCGGGCGCGCCGTTTCGCTTGTTCAGTCGGCCAGTTGCGTTAGCGCCTGTTCCCGCTCGTCGGCAGGGCGTTTGGCCAGTGCCGCGACCGCCTCGTGGAAACGTTCCCAGTCGCGCCCATTCGCGTCGAACAGCGCGGCGAAGGCCGGCACCCAGCGGTCGTACAGGCCGAACGGTACCAGGGTGGCGTTGTTCAGCGGCTGAGCGAACCAGCGGTCGAAACGCGCGTCGCCACCCCACGAACCATCACGTAGGGTGCGATAGCGCTGGCGCAGCGCAGCGAACTCGGCCTGTTTGAGGCCCTCCAGTTCCGCCGCCGGCCGCCCCGAGCCATACAGCGAGGCAAGACGCTCGCGGGTGTCGAGCAGCAGTTGCACCAGCTGCCGATAACGCTCGCGACCCTGCTCGTCCGGTTCGGCGAGGCCCCGACTGGCGCGCCACTGCCGCAGCCCTTCGCGCTCGACGAAGGTGGCATAGGACTCGTTGAACGCCGTATCGCCGGGCAGGTACAGCTGCTGGTGCGCCAGTTCGTGGAACACCAGCGCGGCCAGCTGCTCGTCGTTGCGCCGCAGCATCGAACTGAGCAGCGGGTCGGCGAACCAGCCGAGGGTGGAATAGGCCTCGACGCCGGCGACGTGGGTGTCCAGCCCGGCCATGCGCAAGCGCGCCGCCTCGCCGCGGGCGGCGCCCTGGCGGAAGTAGCCGCGGTAGGCGACGCAGCCGGCGATCGGGAAGCAATGTTCCACCGGCTTGACCGAGTAGGCCTCGGTGGCGAACAGGTTCCACACCACATAGGGCCGCTGGATATCGGCGTAGACGCGATAGCTGCGGTTGTCCGGCAGGCCCAGCGCGGTGCTGGCGAAGCGCCGCGCCTCGAGCACCCCGGCAAGACGCTGGCGCAGCGCCGGATCGCGCGACTCGTCGGCCAGCAGCGTCTCGATCGCTTCCCGCTGGCGCAGCAGCTCGACCTGGCCGACCGCCAGCTGGGTGTAATAGGCGCAGCCATTCAGACAGACGGCAAGCAGCAGGGGAACCCAGCGCAGGGTGCGGCTGTCGATCAAGGCGGCGTTGGGCTTGGTCATCGGATGAACCGGTCGGTGGTCGGGGCTGGCGCCGGCGCGCTTGGCGCACCCTACAAAGGCCCTGCCGTGCATTGCAACCGCGGCAGCATGCGCCTCCACTTCGATTTCTCACCGGGCCGGATGGTTGCGGCCGGAGCTTCTCACATGCGCGGTTTCGTTCTTGTCCCGTTGATCGCCCTCCTCGCTGGCTGCTCGTCCTGGATGCCCAAGCCCGACCCGCAACAGGCCTGGGTCGACCTCGACCCGAACGGCCAAACCACGCTGCAGGCCGTGGCCGTGGACGGCAGGACACTGGACGACGACCGCTTCTTCCAGGTCCCGCCCGGCAGCCGCCGCTTGGAGATGCGCTACCGCTTCGACGTCGACGGCGCCAACATCGGCCCCGGCAGCAGCTCGCTGGCCCGCGACTGCAAGCTGACCCTGGAATACGACCAGTTCACCGCCGGCGCACGCTATCGCCTGGTGGCCGGCGGCTACGGCTTCCGCCCCTGGGCCAAGCTCTATGACCAGCACCAGTACGTGCTGGCCCGTGCCGAGGAAAAGGGCTGCGGCGACCTCGCCGGCCGCTGAGCCGCGTTGAAATGCGCCGCCATCTGGCGCACGCTCGGCAGCAGAGGTGAGGCGCCGAGAGCCCCTCGCCCAGCCGCCGAGGAAATCCAGCCATGCGCCAGCCACTTTCCCTCGCTCTGTTCAGCCTGCTTCTGGCGGGCTGTGCCGGGCCCCTGCCGCAACACGACCCGAACATGGCCTGGGTCGACCTGCGCGCGCAGACCATCGATGTATTCATGTCCGATCGCCTAGATGGCAAGCGCACCCACGACGGCCGCTACTTCCAGGTTCCGCCGGGCAGCCATGAACTCGAAGCCAACTATGAATTCGAAGTCAGTGGCGGCGGGCCGAATCTGTTCGCCGAAACCCAGACCATGCGCTGCACCATGGTGGTGCGCTACGACCAGTTCGAAGCGGGCAAGCGCTACCTGTTCCAGGCCCGCTCGCTGGGCTTCACGCCGCAGGGCTGGCTGCTCGACGACGAGCGCAACGTGCTGGTCGAAGCCAAGGCCGAGCACTGCCGCTAGAGCCGGCACGCCAGCGCCAACCGACCGAACCTGAACGCGTGCGTTCAGGTCCGCCATCCGCATGAGGTTACCGATGTCCCGCATTGCCCAGACCCGCTTTTCCGCCCTCGACCTGGCACCGATCCGTGACGACGGCACGCCGGCCCAGGCGCTGCACAACGCCTTGGCGCTGGCGCGGCACGTGGAAGGGCTCGGCTTCCAGCGTTTCTGGGTCGCCGAGCACCACAACATGGACGGCATCGCCAGCGCCGCCACCGCCGTGCTGATCGGTTATCTGGCGGCCAACACCACGCGCATCCGCCTCGGTGCCGGCGGGGTGATGCTGCCCAACCATGCGCCGCTGGTGATCGCCGAACAGTTCGGCACGCTGGAGGCGCTGTATCCCGGCCGCATCGACCTGGGCCTTGGCCGTGCACCGGGCGCCGACCAGTTCACCGCCCACGCCCTGCGCCGCGACCGCATGGGCAGTGCCGACGACTTTCCGCAGGACGTCGAGGAACTGGAGCTGCTGCTCGGCCCGCGGCAGCCCAATCAGCGCGTGATCGCCATGCCCGGGGTGGACAGCAACGTGCCGATCTGGCTGCTCGGTTCGAGCCTGTTCAGCGCCCAGCTGGCCGCCGCCAAGGGTCTGCCCTATGCCTTCGCCTCGCACTTCGCGCCGCGCTACATGCATCAGGCGATCGGGCTCTACCGCGACAACTTCCAGCCTTCGGCCGTGCTCGACAAACCCTACGTGATGCTCGGCGTGCCGCTGATCGCCGCCGACAGCGACGAGCGGGCCGAACACCTGGCCACCAGCGTCTACCAGCGCATCCTCTCGCTGATCCGCGGTCAGTCCCTGGTGCTGCGCCCGCCGGTGGAGAGCATGCATGGCCTGTGGCTGCCTCACGAGCAGCAGGCCGTGGGCGATTTTCTCGGCCTCGCGCTGATCGGCGGCCCGGAAAAGGTGCGCGCGCGCCTCGACGTGTTGCTGGAGCAGACCCAGGCCGACGAGCTGATCTTCACCTGCGACCTCTACGAGACCGCCGACCGCCACCGCGCCTTCGAGATCGTCGCCGGCCTGCGCGCGTAACCGCCCGCGACCTGACCGGCGGCGGCCTGCCTCGATGCCGGCGGCGAACCCTGCCGCCGGCCTCCGTTCCAATGGCTACACAGCCTCCGGGCACCGCACGCCCCGCCATCGGAATCCCCCATGAGCTTTCTCGAATGGATGGCCGTTCTCGGCATCCTGTTGCTGATCCTTGCGCTGGCATCGGCCTATCTGCGCTGGCTGCCGGTCACCACCTCGCTGATCTACCTGGGCTTCGGCCTGCTGATCGGCCAGCTCGGCGTCGGCCTGTGGGAAATGGAATTCCTGCACATCGCCAGCTGGATGGAGCACCTCACCGAAATCGCCGTGCTGGTGTCGCTGTTCGTCAGCGGCCTGAAGCTGCGCATGCCGCTGCGCCACCCGGCCTGGAAGAGCGCCTACGTGCTGGCCGGGCCGGTGATGCTGGCCTGCATCGCCGGGGTCGCCGCGTTCTGCCATTACCTCTTCGGCCTGCCCTGGGGCATCGCCGTGCTGATCGGCGCCATCCTCGCGCCCACCGACCCGGTGCTCGCCAGCCTGGTGCAGGTCAACAACTCGCGTGACAGCGACCACGTGCGCTACGGGCTGTCCGGCGAGGCCGGCTTCAACGACGGCACCGCCTTTCCCTTCGTCGTCTTCGGCCTGCTGCTGATCGAACAGGGCAGCCTGTCGTCCGGCTGGGTCGGCGACTGGGCCTTGCACCGGTTGCTGTGGGCGGTGCCGGCGGGCCTAGGCTTCGGTTACCTGCTCGGGCGGCTGATCGGCAAGCTGGCGATCTACCTGCGCGCGCGGCACGCCGACACCTCCATGTCACCCAACGACTCCCTGGCCCTGGCGCTGATCGCGCTGGCCTACGTCGGCGCCGAGCTGATCGGTGCCTGGGGCTTTCTCGCGGTGTTCGCCGCGGGCCTCGGCCTGCGCCATGCGGAAAAGGACGCCGCCCACGAATCGGAAACGCCCTCCGAAGAGCTGATCGCCCACGCCGTGCCGCACCTGGTCGAAGGCGGACTGTCGCCACGGGAACTGCCGCTGGAGGGTCAGAAGATCGCCGAGCCCAAGGTCGCCGCCGGGGTGATGATGGGCGACATCCTGACCTTCGGCGGGCAGATGGAGCGCAGCCTGGAAGTGCTGCTGGTGACCATGCTCGGCGTGCTGGTCTCGGTGCACTGGGACTGGCGGGCGATACCCCTGGCGCTGGCGCTGTTCCTGCTGATCCGCCCGCTCGCCGTCTGGCTGCTGATGCCGCGGCGCTACCTGGATCGTGGCCAGTGCCTGACGGTCGGCTGGTTCGGCATCCGCGGCATCGGCAGCCTCTACTACCTGAGCTACGCGGTCACCCACGGGCTGCTGCCGGACGAGACGGAAGTGATCATTTCCCTGGTGATCTCGGTGGTGGCGCTGAGCATCCTGATCCACGGCCTCAGCACCCAGCCGCTGCTGCGGCGCTACGAACGCAGCCGTGGCCAGGCGCCTACCCGCCACGGTTGAGACGGCATCCCGCGCGGCCGACTGGCCAGCCGCGGGTCGCCTGCAGGCAGGTCAGCTGTTGGCGAGGCGGAAGCCGACCTTCATGGTGACCTGGAAATGCCCGACCTTGCCGTTCTCGACATGGCCGCGGATTTCGCCGACCTCGAACCACTCGACGTTCTGCAGCGACTTGGACGCCTCGGCGATACCGTTCTGAATCGCCTCGTCGACGCTGTTACGCGAGGAACCGACGATTTCAACCTTCTTGTAGGTGTGATGATCCGACATGAATGTCCCCTTCTGGTCTGAGGAGCCTCCGGCTCGATTGATGACGCTTCCTGTCTGACTGAGGCCCGCGAAGCAGCGCGGAAGTTCAGCGAAACGGCCAGATCGGACCGGTAAACCGAGGGCTCGCCCGCGCCTTCACGACGAACGAATCATCCTCCGTCGATGACCAATATCGACCGGCTCGATTTCGACCATGCCGGCAGAGCGCGTAGCATGCCCGGCACATCCCCCGTTTCCCGTTCGAGGAGATCGCCATGCCTGATACCCCCTACGTACCGCCGAAGGTCTGGACCCACGACGCCCCGTCGGGCGGCAAGTTCGCCAGCATCAACGCACCGACCGCCGGTGCGCGCGAGGAGAAGGCGCTGCCGGTGGGCCAGCACCCGCTGCAGCTCTATTCGCTGGCCACGCCCAACGGGGTGAAGGTGAACATCATGCTCGAGGAGCTGCTCGCCCTCGGTCACCGCGGTGCCGAATACGACGCCTGGCTGATCAACATCGGCGAAGGCGACCAGTTCGGCAGCGGCTTCGTCGAGATCAACCCGAACTCGAAGATCCCCGCGCTGGTGGACCGCAGCATCGACGGCGAGCCGTTGCGGGTGTTCGAATCCGGCTCGATCCTGGTCTACCTCGCCGAGAAGTTCGGCGCCTTTCTGCCGACCGAGGTCCGTGCACGCACCGAGACGCTGAACTGGCTGTTCTGGCAGATGGGATCGGCGCCCTTCCTCGGCGGCGGCTTCGGCCACTTCTACGCCTACGCACCGGAAAAATACGAATACCCGATCAACCGCTACGCCATGGAGGTCAAGCGTCAGCTCGACGTGCTCGACCGTCAGCTGGCGGAGCATCGCTACGTGGCCGGCGACGACTACAGCATCGCCGACATGGCCATCTGGCCCTGGTACGGCGGGCTGGTGCTGGGCGAGCTGTACGGCGCCGGCGAGTTCCTCTCAGTGCACGAGTACCAGCATGTGCAGCGCTGGGCCCGCGAGATTGCCGAGCGCCCGGCGGTCATCCGCGGACGCAAGGTCAACCGCACCTGGGGCGATGAATCCGAACAGGCGCCCGAGCGTCACAGCGCCGCCGACCTCGACTGATCACTTCCCCGCGGGTGGCGCGGCGTCGCCCACCCGCATCGGTGTGCAGGTCAGCAATGGCCTGCCTGTTCCACATGCGCCGGACGTGCGCACGTCCTTCTCCCCCAGCGCCGACCGCTGATCCCCACCGCTGAACTCTACCGGTACGCCTCGACCCAACCTCTATGAGCGCCGCGTTGGCCGATGCCCGCCGTGCTCGCAAACCCGGTTGTTCGACACAACGTGAGGTGAACCATGAAACACACACTGGTAGCAGCGTTCGCCACGCTGACCGATGCCAATCGCACCCGCGGCGACCTGATGGCGCGGGGCATTCCCCGCGAGCAGATCCATGCGGTGGGCGCCGAAAGCGCCGATATCCATGCCTACGACGCACCCTACAGCACCAGCCCGGACGTCCCGGTGGACCGCCATGAGCACGAATCGAAGGTCGCGCACTTCTTCAAATCGCTGTTCGGCCACGAGCCCCATAAACAGCACCGTCATTACGCGACCGCCTATCCCGACGCGGTACGCCGCGGCGCCCTGGTGATAGCGGTGGACGTGGTCGACGAGGATCAGCTGGCCAGGGCGCGGGATGCGCTGGAGTACAACGGCGCCATCGATATCGACGAGCACGGCGGCAGCGGCACCGCAGACGGCTATCCCGGCCCCAGCAGCCCCTACGCCGGCGCCACCGGCGGCGACAGCCACCTGGACAAGCACTTCACCCGACCCACAAGCGGCACGACGGGCGCCACCACCGGCGCCGGCCTGCACTCGGCCAGCGAACGCTTCGGTGACAACGCCGGCACCGGCGCTGCGGCCGAAGTCGGTGCCCACGCCTCCACCCCCAGCGCCTACCACGACAGCAACACCGCCGACACCGGGCGCTACGACATCGGCAGCGCGGCCAAGCGCGCCGGCACCGACTACCCGGAAACCACCGCCACCAGCCACCCGACCGGTGCCGGCATCACCGGCCACGGCAGCAACAGCGATGCGCCGGAGATCGCGCCCGGCGTCGGCACACGCGAAGCCGGGCTGTGCCGTGACCGGATCTGCGTGATCCAGCGACCGAGCTGAAGCGGTCGTCGCCAGGCGTGATCGAGGAACGGCGTAGGGTGGGCTGCAGCCCACCCTGTCGTCGCCGCTGCCACCCCTGCGGCTATTGGCATCAGCCAGCGTGAGTGAGCGCAGCTCGGGGCTGGCGTAATCTGCACCTCGAGCGGCCCGTCGGCCGCGCGTTTGCCGAGGGCCGCGCCATGCCTGCGCCGAGAACCACCGTCTGCCTGCTGCTCTGTCTGTCCTTCGTCCCGACCGCCTGGGCCGCCCGGCTTGCCATGGAGCAGACCGAAGGCGATTCGCAGCGTGCGTTCGTATTGCACGAGGGCGGCAACATGCACACCGACCAGGCCGCACTGCGCGAGCGCCGCGCCAGAGCGTACGAGATCGAACAGCAGGAAGCCTTCGACGAACTGATGTTCGCCAAGTACGCCATCATCCGGAAATACCTGGCCAAGCTGCCCGCCCACGAGCAGCAAGCCATGCAGGCCGAACTGGCCAAGCAGCACGCCCTCTTTGCCTATCGCTACCCGGATGCGAACACGCGTCTGCTAGGCAGCAACCCGCACAAGCCCGGCCGCCGCGCCGACTGAGGCCCGGCAAAAGCCCAGGGGTGGGAAACGGCAACGCCGTTTCCACCTTTCGCACGCCTCAACGTTCGCCCCGGCCGTCTCCCAATGCGCGCCGCAGCCCGGCTCGACCAACCGTCAACGCCAGGCACTCCTCGACTGCACCCAGCGCGGCATTGACCAGCGGCCTGGGCTGATACGGCTTGCGCAGACCCAGCCCGACCCTGGCGGCGACCAGCGCCGCCGTCGCACCGAGCAACGCGGGCAGCAGCACGGGCTCGCGGCGCACACCCGCCAGCGCCGCCGCACTCGCACCGCCGGAAAGCGCGCGGAACATCATCGACGGCACGATGGTGCGGTCCGGCGCGAAGGGCATCTTGTCGCCGATCATCTCGCTGGCCGCGAGCACTGGCAGGAAGGTCTGCGCCGTATCCGATGTGAGCAACTGCGCGGCCTCCCCCGCCCCGGCAAGATCATCGCGCTCGCTCAACGCCCGGCTGACCAGCGTTGGCGCCAGCATGCTGCGCATGCCCGTCACCGCCCCGATCGCCAGCGCGGCCCATATCAGATTGCTCGAAGTCGACATCATCAGATCTCCCGGTGGTTGTTAATACCGACCGGCCTTTGGCAGCAGGCGTTCGGCGCCATCTGCCGGGCATCGACGGGCGACACCAGGGCGCGACAGACATGGCACTTCGCTACGAAGCCGCACGTCGGCGCTCGTCATAACGCAAACCGGCCGTCATCAACCTGCCACCTGAGCTTCCTAGTTTCGGTCCCTGCCCATCCCACCGCACCCGAGGAAAACAACAATGCGTATGCGCGTATTGGATTGGTTGTTCGCCGCAGGCCTGATCGGCCTTGCCGCCCCAACGCTGGCCCAGACCCAGAATCAGCCCGAGCACGGTTCCACCGAGCAGGACTACCGCGAGGAGCGCCAGGAAGGACTGCAGGCCCGGCAGCAGGCCAGCGAGCGACGCCGCTGGCGCGCACCGGACTGGCGCCCCGAGCCGGTGGTGTCGGTGAACATCCTCGGCATCAACGACTTCCATGGTCAGCTGTCGCCGCGCACCGTTGCCGGGCGGCCGGCAGGCGGCGCGGCGGTGCTGGCGTCCTACCTCAGATCGGCCAGCCGCGAGTACACCCTCATCGTTCACGACGGCGACCAGGTCGGCGCCTCGCCACCCAACTCCGCCCTGCTGCGCGACGAGCCTGCGATCAGCCTGCTCAACCTGCTGGCCAATCCGTTCTGCCGTCCATTCAGCTGGCAGATGAAGCTGCCCCGCAGCGCCCAGCACCTCGCCCAGCAGCGCTGCAACGTGGTCGGCACCCTTGGCAACCACGAGTTCGACTATGGCAAGAATGAGCTGCTGCGCCAGCTCACTGGTGGCAACCATGCCGATGGTCCCTACCTCGAAGATAACTGGCAGGGCGCGCGCTACCCCACGGTGTCGAGCAACGTCATCAATCAGTCGAGCGGCCGATCGCTGTTGCCACCGCACACCATCTACAACGCCGGCGGCGTACGCATCGGCGTGATCGGCGCCGCGCTGAAGGAAACCCCCTCCATCGTCTCGCCCAGCGGCGTGGCCGGCCTGCGCTTCATCGACGAAGCGGCCGCCATCAACCGTTCGGTGGCACAACTGCGCCGCCAGGGCGTGCGCGCCATCATCGTCGCGCTGCACCAGGGCGGCCAGCAGACCAGCTACAACGGCCCGACCAACGCCCAGGCGGACACCGTGGTCGGCCCGGTGGTCGATATCGTCAAGCGCCTGGATGACGAGGTGGATGTGGTCATCTCCGGCCATGCCCACGGCTTCACCAACGCGCTGCTACCCAACGCCAACGGCAAGCCGATCCTGGTGACGCAGGCCTTCTCGGCGGGCACCGCCTATGCCGACATCGAGCTTCTGGTCAGCCGCCGCAGCCGCGACGTCGTCGAGAAATCCGCTGCGATCCTCACCACCTGGGCCGACCAGGGCGCAGGCCTCACGCCGGACCCGCAAGTCGCCGCGCTGGTGGCCCAGGCCGATGCCCGCGTCGAGCCGCTGGTGGCGCGGGTGGTCGGCCTCGCGCAAGGGGCCATCACCCGCACCGAGACGCCCGCCGGTGAATCCGCACTGGGCAACCTGATTGCCGACGCCCAGCGCGTGGCCACCGGTGCGCAGATCAGCTTCATGAACCCGGGCGGCATCCGCGCGGACCTCGACGGCGGCGAGGTCACCTGGGGCGAACTGTTCGCCATCCAGCCGTTCGCCAACGACCTGGTCTCGATGGACCTCACCGGCGCGCAGATCAAGACCCTGCTCGAACAGCAGTGGGTCGGCCAGAGCTACCCGCGCCTGCTCAAGCCTTCCGGCATCCTGTACAGCTGGGCCGCGAACCGCCCCGAGGGCAACCGCGTGATCGAAATGCGCGACGCCAGCGGCGCCCCCATCAACCCGGCGGCAACCTATCGCGTCACGGTGAACTCCTTCCTGGCCGGCGGCGGCGACAACTTCACCATCCTCAACGAAGGCCATAACCGCGTCGTCGGCCCGGTGGATCTGGATGCGCTGGTGGGCTACATCGAAGCCCTGCCGCAACCGTTCAGCGCCAGCGTCGAGGGGCGTATCCAGCGGGTGGATTGAAGCCGGAACAAACGAGGCCGACACCCCGTAGGGCAGGGCCTCAGCCCACCCGCCATCCCCCGCGTAGCTGCAACGAGCTACCGCGCCATCGCCGCGTGACCCGCCACAGGTCGCGCGGCGCCATCACCATTGCCAGAGTCCGTAGCCGACCACACCCAGGCCGAAGCCCATCTGCGCCAGCAGCAGTGCGCGGATGGCGAAGGTGTAACTGATCACCCGGCTCTGCCCCAGCGCATCGGCGGCGAACAGCCGGTAACTCTCGGGATAGTTGGCCTCCATCTCCTTGAGTGCGACGATGGTCAGCTCCAGCAGTTGCCGGCTGCGCGCGTCCACCAGCCAGAACACCTGCGCCAGCAAGACGGTGAAGGCGCCCAGTAGAATCAGCAGCCCCGGCGAGAAGCCCTGCTGCAGGGCCGCCAGTACACCGCCATCGGCAAAGATCGCCAGCACCACGAAGAAGTTGAAGCCCCGCAGGCGCTGCTCGGCATTGAGCTTGAAATGCGCCCAGACAAACTCTCGACCATCCACGCGATTGCCCTCTGCTTAAGCCAGGCGGCGGCACACCACGACCATCACCCCGGTCGCGACCGTTGGCGGGCTGAAGCCCGCCGCTGCATATCGACCTCAGAGCGGATCGACCAGGTCCTGCCATTCCTCGTGGCGCTCAATGTACCTGGCGATGAACTCGCACTGCGGCACCACGCGCTTGCCGCGCCGCCGTGCATCGTCCAGCGCGCCCTTTGCCAGCACGCTACCCAGCCCCTGCCCGGACAGGCTGGGGTCGACCTCGGTATGGGTGAAGACCATCCGCTCGCCCTGCTCGCTGTACGCAGCGAAGCCGAGTGGCTGGCCCTCCACCAGCAGTTCATAGCGCTGCTGCGCAGCATCGTGGCGGACGCTGGCTTGTTTATCGGTCATGGCAGATTCCCTCTCGGTTCTTTGGCTGTGGCTAGAGGTACGAGTGGACGCGGTGTGGGAGGGTTCAGATGGATCGACGACGAAACGCCCTGCGCCGAGTCGCCCAAGGTGGGCCGCAAGTAGGCTCGGGCCGGGTATGAAACTCAATCACCACTGGTTTGAAGCTCGGCATGGCCGCCCGACAAGGCGATCGCCTGGTTATTGCTGAATGGCCGGAGATCCAGCGCATCCCCATGCTCTTTCAGCACCTGCTCGACAGCCTCGGCAAACGGCTCGTTCCGGTAATGCGGCAGCGGGTAGAAATCCACCAACCCCAAGGCCGCAAAGGACTCGAGATCAGGCGCGGCAGAAACATCGTCCAGCGCCGTTATGTATTCGATGCTGGGGGCGAGTATCGCGGAGCCGGCGGATTCGCCGATGTAGCACTTCCCGGCTCTGACGTGTTCGGCGATCAGCAGGTCCGCGCCTGTGCGCTTCAGCTCCTGCAGTAGAAAGAAGGTGTTGCCACCGGACACATAGATGTAATCGCCGCGTTCGAGCTTGCTGACGATTTCGTCCTGAGTTGCGGTTGAAACCTCGAGTTCATCGATCACCAGACCGGCTTCGACGAGCGCCTCCCTGGCCGCAACAAGGTAGGAATTGACCTCCTCAACAAGACTTGCGGTAGGAATCAACGTAACCGTCTTACCGCTGCACTCGCCCTTGGTGAAGCTGACAAACAAGTCCACGACTTCAGCAAAGGAGGATGTCAGGAAAATGTTCATATGCACCTCTGCGCTCGACTGGATTCAGGCTCGCCCACCCCGCCCCCGGTTATTGAGAACACGGCGGGATAGCTCAGCGCTGCTGCGCCGCGCCTTCCAACAGGCCGACAAGCAGAGTGGACGAAAAACCCCTGGCTTGCCCGTTTCCTATCAATCCACCCCGACAAAACCACCGGTCTGGTGCTGCCACAACCGCGCATAGAGGCCACCGCGGGCGATCAGCTCGGCGTGGGTGCCGGTCTCGATCACCTGCCCCTTGTCGATCACCACCAGCCGATCCATGCGCGCGATGGTCGACAGCCGGTGGGCGATGGCGATCACCGTCTTGCCTTCCATCAGGGTATCCAGGCTCTCCTGAATCGCCGCCTCGACCTCCGAATCCAGCGCCGAGGTGGCTTCGTCGAGCACCAGGATCGGCGCGTCCTTGAGCAGCACCCGGGCGATGGCGATGCGCTGCCGTTGCCCGCCGGAGAGCTTCACGCCGCGCTCGCCCACCATCGCCTCGAAGCCCTTGCCGCCCTGGCTGTCGTCCAGAGTCTTGATGAACGCGTCCGCGCGGGCCTTGCGCGCCGCGGCCCAGAGTTCTTCCTCGCTGGCATCGGGCTTGCCGTAGCGCAGGTTGTCGCGGATGGAACGGTGCAGCAGCGCCGTGTCCTGGGTGACCACGCCGATATTGGCGCGCAGGCTTTCCTGGCTGACCTCGGCGACGTTCTGCCCGTCGATCAGGATGCGCCCGCTCTCCAGGTCATAGAGACGCAGCAGCAGGTTGACCAGCGTCGACTTGCCCGCACCCGACGGCCCGACCAGGCCGATCTTCTCGCCCGGGCGAATGTCGATGGTCAGCCCGCTGATCACCCCGCCCTGCTTGCCGTAGTGGAAATGCACATCCTCGAAGCGCACGCCGCCCTGCTCCACCTGCAGCGGCCTGGCGTCCTCGGGGTCGAGCACATCGCGCGGCCGGACGATGCTCTTCATGCCGTCCTGCACGGTGCCGACGTTCTCGAAGATGCCGTTGACCACCCACATGATCCACTCGGCCATGTTGTTGATGCGGATCACCAGGCCCAGCGCCAGGGCGATGGCGCCTGTGGTGATCAGCGCCTCGCTCCACAGCCACAGCGCCAGCGCGCCGGTGCCGACGATCAACAGGCCGTTCATGCAGGTGATGAGGAAATCCAGGCTGGTGATCACCCGCGACTGCAGGCGGAATTTGCCGAGCAGCTCCTGCATCGCCTCGCGGGCGTAGCTCTCCTCCTCGCGCGAGTGGGCGAACAGCTTGAGCGTGGCGACGTTGCTGTAGCCGTCCACCACCCGCCCCATCACCTTCGAACGCGCCGCGGATGCCGCCGCCGAACGCGCGCGGATACGCGGCACGAAGTACCAGAGCGCGGCGCTGTAGCCGACGATCCACAGCAGCAAGGGCACGATCAGGCGCAGGTCGGCGGCGGCGAACAGATACAGCGCGCTGCCGGCATAGACCACCACATGCCACAGCGCATCGATCACCTGCATGGCCGAATCGCGCAGCGACGGCCCGGTCTGCATCACGCGCTGGGCGATGCGCCCGGCGAAGTCGTTCTGGAAGAAGTTCAGGCTCTGCTTGAGCACGTAGCGATGGTTCTGCCAGCGGATCAGATTGGTCAGCCCCGGGTTGATCGCCTGATGCGTCAGCAGGTTGTGCAGGCCGAATACCAGCGGCCGGATGACCAGCGCCACCGCTGCCATCCACAGCAACGCGTTGCGGTGCTCGGCAAAGAAGGTCCGCGCGTCATCGGTCGCCTGGGCCATATCGATCAACTGGCCGAGAAAGCTGAACAGCGCCACCTCGATCAGCGCCGCGAAAAAGCCCACCACCAGCACGGCCGTCATCAACGGCCAGACCTGCCTCAGGTAATGGGCATAGAAGTGCAGCATCCCGGCCGGCGGCGCAACGTCCGGGCTGGGTTTGAAGACGTCGATCAGGTTTTCGAAACGGCGGAACAACATGGGCACGGTCTGCTCTGGCGAGTGGGGCGGGCGGTTGGCGTGTAGCGGTCGACAGCCGAAGCCGGCCGATGGAACAGCGCCCCGGAGGCGCAGGTGCTGTGTGCGAAGGCAAACCCACATGCTCTGGCACGCGGGTTACAGAATGAGGTTAGCAAGATAAGAGGCGCACGGCGTTCTTAACAACCTCACCAACGCGCTGACTGCAAGGCAGCCATCCGCAGTGCCGCGGGTGAACGTTCGAAACACAGCGCCCCAATAAAACCCAGCGGCGCGACACACCGGCGTGTTTTGATTGGTAGCGTATTGCCCTGTTGATAATCTCTGCCGCCGTCGCCAGCGAGGCGACCGACCCCTTTCGATGACCTGCCGTTCATTGTTCCTGCGGCAAGCGCAGGCACTACCGAAAACCTCGAACTGGAATCGACGATGACCGAGGACGCAGTAAAAAACCCAGATACCACAGGGCTGATCCTCTCCGGCGGCGGCGCACGAGGGGCCTATCAGGTTGGTGTGCTGTCGGCCATCGCCGATCTGCTGCCCGACTCGTCGGGCAATCCGTTTCCGGTGATCGTCGGCACCTCGGCGGGCGCGATCAATGCCGTCAGCCTGGCCTGCGGCGCCCTGCATTTTCGCGAGGCGGTGCGGCGGTTGAGCAGCGTTTGGCGCAGTTTTCATACCGATCAGGTCTACCGCAGCGACTGGCCCGGCGTGTTGCGCCAGGCCAGCCGCTTCCTCGGCCACAGCGTGCTCGGTATCGGCAAGCAGGTGCCCGTGGCGCTGCTCGACAGTTCGCCACTGGCCGGGCTGCTCGAGCGTGAACTGGATTTTTCCGGCATCGCCGCGGCCCTCCGCCAGCGGCAACTGCGCGCGATAGCGGTGACGGCATTTGGCTACGAGTCGGCCGAGGCGGTGACGTTCTATCAGGGGCATGCGGCCATCGATCCATGGCTGCGCCATCGTCGGGTAGGTGTGCCGACCCGCCTGGGGATACCCCATTTGCTGGCCAGCACCGCTATTCCGCTGATCTTCGAGCCGGTAAAGATCAACCGCGAGTACTTTGGCGATGGCGCGGTACGCCAGACCGCACCCATCAGCCCTGCCCTGCACCTGGGCGCCACACGTGTGCTGGTGGTCGGGGTCAGTGGCAATCCGGTGGATGATCAGAGCGAGACCGCTCCAACACCGCGGCCAACCGGCGCCAGCCCCAGCCTGGCGCAAATCTCCGGACACATGCTCAACAGCACCTTCATCGACAACGTCGAGAGTGATATCGAACTGCTGGAGCGCCTCAACCTGCTGGGGCAACTGGTGCCGGCCGAAAAACGCAAGCGCGCCTACGGCCTGACGCCCGTCGAGGTGCTGGTGATTTCCCCCAGCCAGCCGCTGGACAGGATCGCCGCCCGCCATCGAAAAGAGCTACCCGCCGCCATGCGCCTGTTCCTGCGCGGCCCTGACGGCACGCGCGAAGGCGGCGGCGGGCTGCTGAGCTACCTGTTGTTCGAACCCGGCTACTGCAGTGACCTGATCGAACTGGGTTACCAGGACGCCATGGCCAAGCAAGCCGAGCTCAGGGCTTTTCTCAGGCTCGAAAAGCCAGCGCAGCGCAGCCAGCTGCTCTCGCCAAGCGCGCACAGCGCTTCTGCGGTGAGCGGTGACCGATGAGCGCGTAGGGTGGAAAACGGCGAAGCCTTTTCCACGCGTCACGTCCAGGCCACCTCGGCTCAAGGGCATGCACCATCGCCTGGATTACGCGTGACACGAGCTTCGGCGCCCTGCGCGGCTACACCGAGACATTCGGACGGCAGAGCAGCCATTACCCCTTCGGAACCGATTCCGGCCGCAGATAGGGCAGCATATGCGCCACGTAGTCCGCCTTGCCCAGCTCGATCCCTTCCTTACGCAGGATCGAATACGCGGTCATCACGTGAAAATAGAACTGCGCCAGCGTCCAGTCACGGGCGTACTGCTGCGCAGTCAGGTCGAAGATCATCCCATTCGCCAGCTCATGGGCGATTGGCTTGTCCGCCTCCATATCCAGCGCATCGGCGGCGAGGCCGTCGAGCAACGCCACCGTTTCATCGATGCGGGCATAGGCATCGGCCAGCGTGCCCGGCCGCTCGCCAGCGTGCCGCCCCTCTTCCAACAGTTCGTTGATCACCGCCGGAAAGGCCTCGCCTCTCAGCCGGCAAACGGCCTCCCGCGCCTGCACACAGGCAAAGCGCACCTGAGTCGACAACGGAAACATATCCGGCGCCAGCCGCGCAGATAACAACGCCTGCGCCTCGGCTTCCGGTAGCTGGGCCTGCGCCTTCTTTAGCCAGCCTGAGAGCGTTTTGAGCATTTGGGTGTAGGTTGGGATGAGGAGGGTTGTTAGTTGCATGGGTGCTTCCTGTTGGCATGAGGGCTATGACGAAGAACGTTTCAAGGGATATGGAGCTAGCCGCCTGAAAAATCTATCCCCTTTTTTTGAATTGATCGCATTGTCAGCCATGTGTCGGTGTTATTTTTTTACTGCTTCGCGCAGCATGGATATATAGTGTAATAACTATATTTGCTAATATCACACCATAAAAACCTTTTATGTTGTAAGCCTCGGTGATCGCGGCAGCCCAAACCCCAGCAAGAGATCCAACCATGATTATTGTGTAAAGAAAGCTTGAATTAACTATCGAGGGATAGCTTTTCGCGGCATCTGCAAATTCTTCATTTTCAATTCTTGTTATTAATGAACAGCAGCGTTTTACTGCAAAATTCATATAAACGCCCGTAATTAAAAAGAAAAATGCTGAAATCGAAACAAAGTGCTCCCTCGAGTTAATGGTTATATCGATAATTGGTATTTTAGCTTGCTCCACTCCTCCGGGGTTAAAAGCTACAAAAATTGCCAAAAAAGAAATCAGCATTCCAAGGTTAAACATCCTTTGAGAGAGCTTCAGCGAGTCAATGAAGTTATTGATTCTTAGTTCGTCAGTGGTCACATGAATCTCGTAATAGTCAACTACAATCAGACACCAATTGGTGCATAAAACACGCCGAACGGGCGTGGTGTATAACATTCTCTTCGGCTCGCACAGACCTGCTCTAACTTGGACAATACAGCGGTCAGCGCTCGTATTGCTTTTTATGCACCACCGCTTTCGCTCGGGCGCTGGCCCTGATGATAGAGCCGCGAGTGCAAAAGGGCCGGAGTAGCTCGTAATGTCACAGCGGAACCACGAAAAAATCGCAATTCCTGCGCGTGATGGCACATTAGCCACTGCTTCCGTATGGGTAAAGCAGGCGATGAATTAATCCTCGTTTTTCACGCCGTCACCTACGCGCGATCACTTGCGCCGTAAGTACTTTCCGCCCACCTACCCTGTCCACCCCTGCATAGGTCAGTTATGGAGGTGATCGTGGAAGGCATGTTTTTCAGTAGCGGAACGACATTGATACGCACGCTGGTGGTGGGTGTGCTGGCCTATATCAGCCTGGTGCTGTTGTTGCGTCTGTCCGGGCGGCGGACGTTGTCGAAGATGAATGCGTTCGATCTGGTGGTGACGGTGGCGCTGGGCTCGACCTTCGCGACGATTCTGCTCAATCGTGATGTGTCGCTGACCGAGGGGGTGCTGGCGTTCGCGCTGTTGATCGGGCTGCAGTATGTGGTCACCTGGTCCAGCGTGCGGGTGGCGTGGGTGCGGCGTACGGTGACGGGCGAGCCGGCGCTGCTGTTCTTTCGCGGGCGTTTTCTCGGCGATGCCATGCGCGTGGCGCGGGTGACCGAGGACGAGGTGCGGGCCGCCGCGCGCAGCCAGGGGCTGGCCGCGCTGGATAGCATCGAGGCGGTGGTGCTGGAAACCGATGGCAGTTTCAGCGTGATCACCGATGGCGCCGGCGCCAGCCGTTCCACGCTGGACGGGGTGAATGTGCCGGGGCCGAACGAAAAGGGCGTTTGAGGCCGTGGCACCCTTCACCGGCGGCTGATCGACGGGCCCGCCGCCGCGGGCCCGGTTGCCGCCGCGCGGCGCTGCCGCCAGACTCGTTGGTTCCGCCCTTCGATGTGATTCCCACCCATGAAAACCAACCTCGACGAAATGCTCGTCTTTGTCAGCGTGGTCGACAGTGGCTCGATCAGCGCTGCGGCCGAGCAGCTGGAACAGACCGCCTCGGGCGTCAGCCGGGCGTTGAGTCGGCTGGAGGACAAGCTGGCAGTGACGCTGTTGCGCCGTACCACGCGGCGCCTCGAGCTGACCGAGGAAGGCGAGGCGTTCCTGGCGCAGGCGCGGCGGATTCTGGCCAGCGTCGAGGAAGCCGAGGAGCAGATGGCGCTGCGGCGGCAGGCGCCGGCCGGGCGCTTGCGGGTCAATACCGCGTCGCCGTTCATGCTGCATGTGATCGTCCCGCTGATCGGCGATTTCCGCGCGCGCTATCCGCTGATCGAGCTGGAGCTGCACAGCGACGACCGCATCGTCGATTTGCTGGAGCGGCGCATCGATCTGGCCATCCGCATCGGCCCGCTGCCCGATTCCAGCCTGCATGCACGGCCGCTGTGCCATACCACGCGCCGGGTGCTGGCGAGCCCGGCCTATCTGGCGCGGCATGGCACGCCGCAACAGGTTGAGGACCTGGCGGAGCACAGCCTGATTGGCTTTACCGAGCCGGATCGTCTCAACGACTGGCCGCTGCGCCACGCGCTCGGCGAGAGCTGGCGGATCAACCCGGCGCTACGCGCCTCCAGCGGCGACACCGTGCGCGAGCTGGCGCTGGCCGGCGAAGGGATCGCCAGCCTGTCGGACTTCATGACTGGCCGGGACCGCCAGCGCGGCGAGCTGGTGGAGGTGCTGGCGGCACAGCGGGTGGACGTGCGCCAGCCGATCAACGCGGTGTACTACCGCAACAGCGCGCTGGCTTCGCGCATCACCTGTTTTCTGGATTATCTGAGTGAGCGCCTGGGAGCCGGCGCCCCGCACGACTGAGCAGGGATCGCGCGTCCGGGTATCCACGGCGGTGGCGCCGGTCGAACGCCAGGAAGTGAAACGGCCCTGTCCATCGGTCACCGATGGCAGGGCCGTTTCCCAGGTGCGTCAGCAGCGCCGACTATTGCCCCAGCAGGCCGGCGTTCTGTACGGAGCCGAAGGCAAAGCCGAGGAACTCCGGCACGCTCATTTCGCGGCCGTTGAAGGTCACCTTGTCATTGGCGTAGTGCAGCGAACTGACCAGCCGCTCGCGCTCCAGACGCGACCAGCCGGTGTTCAGCGCCATGCCGCTGAACAGCTCGGTGGCGGCCTCGGTTTCCTGCTGCAGTGCCGCCTGGTCGAGCTGGCCGTCACGCGCGTTGTTCTGCACGACCAGCCCGGCGATGTCGCGCACCAGGTTCCTGTCGACGCCGGCGTCGGCCTTGAGCGAGGCGAGCATGCTGGTGATCATCGCGTCCGGGGTGAAGGCTTCTGCGCTCGGCGATTGCAAGTCGAGCACGACCGACAGGCGGGCCGCGCCGTGGGCGGTCTCGAAGCCGAACTCGTCGAGGGCCAGGGTGGGCTTGTGCTCGAGCAGTTGCAGGGCACGGGCCTGCAGTTCCTGCTGCTGGGCGCTGGTCATGCCGGCGAAGGATTCCTGCGGGGTGGCGCTCTGGTCGAGGATGTCCTTGTAGCTCGCCACCAGGGCCTTGAGGCTGCTTTCCTCGAGGTTGCGCAGGCTGAAGACGAGGGCGAGGTTGCGGAAGGTCTGGCCTTTGGCGCTGACCTCGCCGATGCGGTAGCCGATGGTCTGGTCGAGGCCACGGCTGCCGCGGCTCAGTGCCTCCTCGACGGAGGCCTGCTGGATGACCACGGCGGGTTCGTCGCCGGCCTTGATTTCCATGCGCTGCAGGGTGATGGCGGACGGCCCGAAGCCGAAACCGGCGTCGTAATCCTGCTTGTCGGCGCTCAGGCCGATGCCGCGCAGGCTCACCTGTACCGGCTGGCCACTGTCGCTGCGCTGCAGGTCGATATCGATTTCCGCCAGCTCGCCGTCCATGCGTACGTCGCTGCCGTCCCTGTTCGCCTCGAAGTTGAAGCTGGCGGGGGCGATGCGCACGCTGCCGTCGTCTTCGATATTCAGCGCGGCCGTGCGCAGATCGCCGGCCTGGCCGCCGTCGTAGCCGATGGTCACCTCGCCCACCAGCGGCACTTCGCCGGAGGCGGCGTCGAACAGCTTCTGCGTCAGCGGCGTGCGTTCGAGTTCGAAGTGGCTCTGCGCGGCGACCGGCATCAGCTGGCCGCGGCTCAGGCGCGAGACGGGAAAGGGGCCGTGTTCGAGGCGATCGTTCAGCAGCAGGGCGTAGTGCTCGGTGTTGCCTTCGTCATCCGCTACGTCGATGTCGATCTGGTAGCGCGCGGTGCTGGACAGCAGGCCGCGTTCGAAGCTGAGCAGGGTGAGGCTGACATCGGCACCGGCGCCGACGCCCATCTCGCGCAACTTGAGGTTGGCCTGGTCGACGGCATCGCGGGCGGTCGATTCGACCTGAGTGCTGGTGTAGAAAGTGGCGGCCCCGAAGAGCGCCAGGGGTACGGCTACGGCGAGCGCGAGCTTTTTCATGGAAGCATCCTGTGCGGCGGCTGGGCAGACGTCCTGTCAGCCGGTGGTTGGCAAGCGGCGGCACTCTAGCAGCGCGCCTCGACAGGCTCCAGCGCACCAGGCATCCGGATGAAAAGGCTGAGAACGTCGCAGCAGATTCGGGCGGGACGACGCGTGCCGCGTCCTCGCCGCCCTGCCGGCGCCGCTATCGGTCGCCACCCGATTTCGGCATCGGAATGGCCACGCTGCTTTCGATGCCGCCGGCTTCGGCGTTGCCTTCCTTGTAGAAGGGTTCGATCTCGTCCCGGGCGCGCTGCCAGTGGTCGGCTTCCTGGCCTTCGGGGCGGCCCTCGGCTTCCCATATTTCATAGGCGCGCTGGCGGATGCGTTCGTCGACGTTCATGGCTGAAATCTCCGGGTAACGGGCCGGCGAATTGCCGGCCGTTAAGCAGAAGAAAGGCCGGCCCGCTACAGGTTCCGGCGGGGCGACGAGCGCGCTTGGCCGGGACGCAGCAGCGCGGGACCTGCCGATCAGGGAACCGCCACCGTCGCTGCGGTCTTAGCTCTGGATAAACGACGCCGACTGGCGTTTCATTCGCTCTTCGCCGCGCCCGGATCGGCCGGCGCATCGCCTTCTTCACAAAGGACCGCCCCATGAGCATCGCCCCCAACGCCGGACGCCTGCCCGACCCGCACACCCTGACTCATCTGCCGCGCCTGGTGGCGCGCTACTACAGCGACCGGCCGGACCCGTCAGACCCGGCGCAGCAGGTGGCGTTCGGCACCTCCGGGCATCGCGGTTCCTCGCTCAAGGGCAGCTTCAACGAGTGGCACATCCTCGCCACCACCCAGGCGATCTGCGATTACCGCCGCCAGGAAGGCATCGACGGCCCGCTGTTCATGGGCATGGACACCCATGCGCTGTCCGAGCCGGCGTTCGTCTCGGCGCTGGAAGTGCTGGCGGCCAACGGCATCGAGACGTGCATCGACGCCGGTTGCCCGGAAACCGGCGGCGAGCCGGGCTATACCCCGACCCCGGCGATCTCCAACGCGATCCTCAGCTACAACCGCGGCCGCCTGAGCGGGCTGGCCGACGGCATCGTCATCACGCCGTCGCACAACCCGCCGGGCGATGGCGGCTTCAAGTACAACCCCACCAATGGCGGCCCGGCCGACACCGGCGTGACCAAGTGGATTCAGGAGCGCGCCAATGCGCTGCTGGTCGCCGGTCTCGATGGCGTCAAGCGCATGGATTACCGCCAGGCGCTCAAGGCCGCCACCACCCAGCGCTTCGATTTCATCGACGCCTATGTCGGCGGGCTCGAGCGGGTGATCGACCTCGACGCCATCCGCGGCTCGGGCCTGAAGTTCGCTGTCGACCCGCTGGGCGGCGCCGGTGTGCACTACTGGCCGCGCATCGCCGAGCGCTTCGGCCTGCCGCTGGAGGTGCTGTCCACGGTGGTCGACCCGACCTTCCGCTTCATGCGCCTGGACTGGGACGGCAAGATCCGCATGGACTGCAGCTCGCCGCACGCCATGGCCGGGCTGATCGAGAACAAGGACCGCTTCGACGTGGCCTTCGCCTGCGACACCGACCATGACCGCCACGGCATCGTCACCCGCTCCGGCGGGCTGATGAACCCCAACCATTACCTGGCGGTGGCCATCGAATACCTGTTCACCCATCGCCCGGGCTGGAGCGCCGAGGCCGGCATCGGCAAGACGCTGGTGTCTTCGTCGATGATCGACCGTGTTGCCGCCGGCATCGACCGCCGTCTGGTGGAGGTACCGGTGGGCTTCAAGTGGTTCGTCGACGGCCTGATGGATGGCAGCCTGGGCTTCGGCGGTGAGGAGTCGGCCGGTGCTTCGTTCCTCGACAAGCAGGGCGGCGCCTGGTCCACTGACAAGGACGGGCTGATCCTCGGCCTGTTGGCGGCGGAGATCACCGCAGTCACCGGCAAGGACCCGAGCGAACGCTACCAGGCGCTGACCGACCGCTTCGGCGCGCCGGTGTATCAGCGCATCGACGCTGCGGCCAATCGCGAGCAGAAGGCACGCCTGGGCAAGCTGTCGGCATCGCAGGTCTCGGCGAAGGAGCTGGCCGGCCAGCCGATCACGCGCATCCTCACCGAGGCACCGGGCAACGGTGCAGCCATCGGCGGGCTGAAGGTGGAAACGGCGAACGGCTGGTTCGCCGCGCGGCCGTCCGGCACCGAGGACGTGTACAAGATCTACGCCGAGAGTTTCGAGGGCGAAGCGCACCTGGCACGCATCCAGGCCGAGGCCAAGGCGCTGGTGGACTCGGTGCTGGCCGGCTGAGGCCCACGGCCCCACGCCGGGCTATCGCTGCTGGCGGTCGCTGATGCTGACCGCCAGCTGTGCAGCTTCGACTTCGTCGGTGAGGTAGCGGCTGTGGCCCTCGGCATCGGTCACCCGGTAGACCACCCGGATATCCGGCCCGCGCAGATGCTCGGGAATCTCGTCGCCCTGGAGCTTGCTCACGGTGACGCTCATGGCGGGGCTCCTTCATTTGGCATTGGCTGTCTGGAGTGTGACTGCGCCATCGCCAATCCGATCCTTGCCGTTCGCCGCACCGCGCCAGGGCTTTGCGCCCTGGCGCATCTCGCTAGGGCACCAGCACCGCAGCACCCTGGAAACGCCCGTTGCGCAGGTCATCCAGTGCCTGGTTGGCCTGCTCCAGCGGGTAGGCGTGGGTTTCGGTATGGATGCCGACCTGGGCGGCCACCGGAAAGAACTCCAGGCCGTCCTGGCGGGTGAGATTGGCCACCGAGACCACCTCGCGCTCCTGCCAGAGGATGTTGTAGGGAAAGCTCGGGATATCGCTCATGTGGATGCCGGCGCAGACCACCCGGCCGCCCTTGCGCAGCGCGCGCAACGCGGCCGGCACCAGCTCGCCCGCCGGCGCATAGATGATCGCCGCATCCAGCGGCACCGGCGGCAGCTCGCCCGAATCACCGGCCCAGACCGCGCCCAGCGAACGGGCGAAGTCCTGCGCCGCCACATCGCCCGGGCGGCTGAAGGCATACACATCGCGCCCCTGCCAGCGCGCCACCTGCATGACGATATGCGCCGCGGCACCGAAGCCGTATAGCCCGAGACGCTTGCCGTCACCGGCCTTGACCAGCGAACGCCAGCCGATCAGCCCGGCGCAGAGCAGCGGTGCCAGCGCCACGGGGTCGCCCTCCTCGCCGAGGGCGAAAACGAAACGGGCATCGGCCACCACGTATTCGGCGTAGCCGCCGGGCCGCGTGTAACCGGTGAACTGCGGCGCGTCGCAGAGGTTTTCCTCGGCGTGCTGGCAGTAGCTGCAGGTGCCGCAGGTGTGCCCCAGCCAGGGAATGCCGACCCGCTGGCCCGGCTCGAAGCCGGTCACGCCCTCGCCCAAGGCGTCGACCCGCCCGACGATCTCGTGGCCGGGAATGATCGGCAGCGGCGCCTCCGGCAGTTCGCCGTCGACCACGTGCAGATCGGTGCGGCAGACGCCACAGGCCAGCACCCGCACGCGAACCTCGCCAGGCCCCGGTTGCGGCACGGGCAGCTCGCGCAGCTGCAAGGGTTGGCCAATCTGTTCCAGCAACATGGCACGCATCGACGTCTCTCCTTTCGTCTCCGGTCTGCTGCAGGGTAGGCCGATCGGCGAAAAAAGGCTCTAGGGACGGTTGTGAATCAAGGCGCTTCTGCCGGGCTGAAGCCCACCGGCGATGCTCGGTACGGCCAGAAAGCCTCTACACTCGAAACGTCTTGCCATTTCCGGAGTACGACCCGATGACGCTTTCGCCCTTCCATCTCGCCATTCCCGTTTACGATCTGGCCGCCGCCCGTGCCTTCTACGGCGAGGCGTTCGGCTGTGCCGAGGGCCGCAGCAGCGAGCACTGGGTGGATTTCGATTTCTTCGGCCACCAGCTGGTGATCCACGAGGCGCCGAAGATGCCGCATCAGGAGGCGGCGCACAGCAACCCGGTGGATGGCCACGACGTGCCGGTGCCGCACTTCGGCGTGGTACTCGGCTGGGAGCAATGGGAGGCGCTGGCCGAGCGGCTGAAGGCACGCGGCACGCGCTTCGTGATCGAGCCCTACGTGCGCTTCCAGGGCCAGGTCGGCGAACAGGCGACCATGTTCCTGCTCGACCCCTGCGGCAACGCTCTGGAATTCAAGGCGTTCAAGGACATCGGCCAGCTGTTCGCCAAGTGAGCGGGATCAGCCGCGCTCGGCGAGGTGCTGGTCCTTGAGCTTGACGTAGTTGCCGGCGGTATAGCTGAAGAAGCTGCGCTCCTTGTCGGTCAGCGGGCGCGCCTGCTTCACCGGGCTGCCGACATAGAGGTAGCCCGATTCGAGCGTCTTGCCCGGCGGCACCAGGCTGCCGGCGCCGATGATCACCTCGTCCTCGACCACCACGCCGTCCATCACGATCGAGCCCATGCCCACCAGAATGCGGTTGCCCAGGGTGCAGCCGTGCAGCGTGACCTTGTGCCCGACCGTGACCTCGTCGCCGATGGTCAGCGGGAAGCCGTCCGGGTTGTACGGGCCGGCATGGGTGATGTGCAGCACGCTGCCGTCCTGGATGCTCGAGCGCGCACCGATGCGGATGCGGTGCATGTCGCCGCGGATCACCGTGAGCGGCCACACCGAGCTGTCGGCGCCGATTTCCACCTCGCCGATGACCACGGCGGAGTCGTCGACGAACACGCGCTCGCCTAGTGTCGGAGTGCTGTTTTGGTAGCTGCGTATCGCCACGATAGAAACCTCTTTGGCTGCGGGAAGGGTCGATTGTAATTAAGATGGCCGGCATTGCCGCTGCGGATCCGGGCTGAGCAGCATGCCGCCCGCCGTGGTCAGAGTAACAACCGGCCGACCAGCGTTGAAAAAGCACGACAGCGCGTCCATCTAGGACATCTGCCTGCCACGTCCGGCCTCGCTCCAGCGAGCGGCCTGCAACCCTCTTCGTCACAAGGTGTCCCCGTGAGCGCGAACAATCCCCTGCTGCAACAATTCGACCTGCCGCCCTATTCCGAAATCCGTCCGGAGCACGTCGAGCCGGCCGTCGACACCATCCTCGGCGACAACCGCGTGGCGATCCAGGAGCTGCTCAGCCGCCCGGCCGAAAGCCTGGACTGGCAGACCCTGGTGGTCGGGCTGGACGAGCTGAATGATCGCCTCGCCCGTGCCTGGGGGCCGGTCGGTCACCTCAACTCCGTGTGCAACAGCCCGGAATTGCGCACCGCCTACGAGGCCTGCCTGCCCAAGCTGTCGGCCTACTACACCGAACTCGGGCAGAACCGCGCGCTGTTCGAGGCCTACCAGGCGCTTGCCTCCGGCCCCGCGGCGGCCGGTTTCGAGGTGGCACAGAAGACCATCCTCGAGCATTCGCTGCGCGACTTCCGCCTGTCCGGTATCGACCTGCCGCCGGTCGAGCAGCAGCGCTTCGGCGCCATCCAGATGAAGCTTGCCGAGCTGGGCAGCAAGTTCTCCAACCAGCTGCTGGACGCCACGCAGGCCTGGACCCGGCACATCACCGACGAGAGCCTGCTGGCCGGCATCACCGACTCGGCCAAGGCACAGATGGCCGAGGCGGCCAAGGCCAAGGGCCTCGACGGCTGGCTGATCACCCTGGAATTCCCCAGCTACTACGCGGTGATGACCTATGCCGACAACCGCGGCCTGCGCGAGGAGGTCTACACCGCCTACTGCACCCGCGCCTCGGACCAGGGCCCGAATGCCGGGCAGTTCGACAACGGCCCGGTGATGGCCGAGATCCTCGAGCTGCGTCACGAGCTGGCCGGCCTGCTGGGCTATCGCAACTTCGCGGAGCTGTCGCTGGCGACCAAGATGGCCGAATCCACCGAGCAGGTACTGAGCTTTCTGCGCGACCTGGCGGTGCGCAGCAAGCCGTTCGCCGAGCGCGACCTGGCCGAACTGCGCGCCTTCGCCGCCGAGCAGGGTCTGGACGACCTGCAGAGCTGGGACCTGGGCTACTACGCCGAGAAGCTGCGCCAGCAGCGCTACAGCCTGAACCAGGAAGAGCTGCGCGCCTACTTCCCGATCGACAAGGTGCTGTCCGGGCTGTTCGGCATCGTCGAGCGCCTGTACGGCATCCAGATCCATGAACTGGGGCAGTTCGACGGCTGGCACCCGGATGTGCGGCTGTTCGAGATCACCGAGAACGGCGAGCACGTCGGGCGCTTCTTCTTCGACCTCTACGCGCGGCCGAACAAGCGCGGCGGCGCCTGGATGGACGGCGCCCGCGACAAGCGCCGCACCGCAGACGGCACGCTGCAGACGCCGGTGGCCAACCTGGTCTGCAACTTCACCCCGCCGGTGGGCGAGCGCCCGGCGCTCTTGACCCATGACGAGGTCACCACCCTGTTCCACGAATTCGGCCACGGCCTGCACCACCTGCTGACCCAGGTCGAGCACGCCGGCGCGTCGGGCATCAACGGCGTGGCCTGGGATGCGGTGGAGCTGCCCAGCCAGTTCATGGAGAACTGGTGCTGGGACCCCGAAGGCCTGGCGCACATCTCCGGCCACTACCAGACCGGCGAAGCCCTGCCACAGGACAAGCTGGACATGATGCTGGCGGCGAAGAACTTCCAGTCCGGCATGATGATGGCGCGCCAGCTGGAGTTCTCCCTGTTCGACTTCGAACTGCACGCCACCCACGGCGACGGTCGCAGCGTGCTGGAGGTGCTCGAACACATCCGCGATGAGGTTTCGGTGATGCGGCCGCCGGCCTACAACCGCTTCCCCAACAGCTTCGCGCACATATTCTCCGGCGGTTATGCGGCCGGTTACTACAGCTACAAGTGGGCCGAGGTGCTGTCGTCCGACGCCTTCTCGCGCTTCGAGGAGGAAGGGGTGTTCAACGCCGAGACCGGCCGCGCCTTCCGCGAGGCCATCCTGGCGCGTGGCGGCTCTCAGGAGCCGATGGTACTGTTCGTCGATTTCCGAGGCCGCGAGCCGTCCATCGACGCCCTGCTGCGCCACCTCGGGCTGGTAGCGGAGGCCGCGGCATGAGCAACGAAGTATCCCGAGTCACCACCAAGCGCTTCATCGCCGGGGCCGTATGCCCGGCATGCAGCGGCACGGACTGCATCAAGATGTGGGATGTCGACGGTGTGCCGCACCGCGAATGCATCGACTGCGGCTACGCCGACACCCTCAACGCCCAGGGCCAGTCGGTACCCATGGAGCTGGGCACGCGAGTGAACAAGGTCCAGTCCAAGCCGGCCAACCCGCAGGTGCAGTCGGTGCAGTTTTTTCCTAATCCGAAGTTGAAGAAGCCGGAGTGATACGTCTCGGCTGAACCGAAAGGCCCGCCAATCGGCGGGCTTTTTCGTCTTCAGAAGAGATGATTGTTTGATGCCTGGCAAGAGGAGCCCGATGCCGCCAGCTCGTTTGGGTTTGAAGAACAAGGCAACTAGCGCATGTGCTGCTGGTTTTGTTTTCGGCCCGCCCGGACAGAGTCACTTGACTCGCTTCCCTCGCCCTTCGGTCCGGCCTTCGGCTGTTACTCCTCTACGCTCCGTATCCCGTTGCTCGCGGAGAATATAACCAAAGCGAAAGCGCGCGCTCTCCAGGTTTGTTGCGGAAAACTTCCTCTCGCTCCGGCGCCGCTCCGGAGGCCGGGCTCGGCGCCCCCTCGCGAAGAGTCCGAGAAAGCAGGCTTCGCTTGGCTTTGCTTTTTGCGTTCCTTGCACGGCCTGCTAGGCGCGACCAACCGCCCCTTTCAGGAGGCCGAATGGAATCCGTGTGGAGGGGAGCGAGCGGCATGGATGCCGCGAGAGGACTGAGGCGTCCCCGCTTAAAGGGCCATGGATGGCCCTTGTACGCCGGCCGCCGGAGCGCGGGTGAAATGAGGGAAGTCTCGCGCAGCGAGACCCGGATGGAGGGGCAAGCGTTTTTGCTTACTTTTTTTCGCGACTGAAAAAAGTGAGTCGCCCAGCAGGGCGAAACCAAGCGTTCAAGCGACTCGGTAAGCGCCGTCCAAGCAAAACGCTCAGCCAGCACCCACCCACCAGCAATCTCCAATTCCCAGAGAACGCCTGAGCGCTACGCGCGGCTCAACTATCGGCACTCGGCGTCGCCCGCCCCGGCTGCGGTGGCGAGGCAAACAGGCGCTTGAGCTTCATCGCCGGCGCTTCGATCAGGTGCCAGGACAGCGCGGCGAGGATCAGCGTCGGCACGAAGGCGATCAGCGTCAGGCCGAGCACGCCGACCTGCGGGCCGAACAGGTAAATGGTCAGCTGCTGGAACGGGAAGGCGTAGATGTACAGGCCATAAGAAAAATCGCCGTACTTGCCGAAGCGCGAGATCAGCGGCAGCGGCGCGTAGGCCAGGTAGAGCACCAGATACGGCAGCGCGACGAAGTACACCAGCGGACCGATGTCGGTGCGGAAGGTCGCCACCAGCGCGGCGAACAACAGCGCCGCGATCCAGCCACGCCAGGGGATGTCGTCGCGATAGAGGAACAGTGCCGAGCCGCTGTAATACAGCAGACCGAGCTTGAAGATGTTCTTGATGAAGTAGGACTCGATACCCAGCTTGCCCAGCAGCCAGAAGTGCCCGACCGCCAGCACCACGATCGGCAGGAAGATCAGGCGGCGCTTGAGAAAGCCGGTCAGGCCGAGAATCATCACGCCGATGTACATCAGCACTTCCAGCGGCAACGTCCACAGCGAACCGTTGACCACACCGGGATAGATGTTGCCGGTGAACACGCCAGGCAGTTCGTAGCGCGTCACCAGCAGGATGTTCTGCAGGTAGGTCCAGGTACCGTCGGCGGCCAGATAGCGACCGAGGCTGAACTGCGTGACCATCGGTCCGATGACGAAGACCGACAGCAGCACCGCGACGATCAGTGCCGGGAAGATGCGCAGTGCACGCTTGATCAGGAAGCTTTTCGGGCTGCTGCTGGCCAGCCAGGACGAGGCGATCAGGTAGCCGCTCATGACGAAGAAGATGCCGACGGCGATCGAGCCGCCCTTCTCATAGCCGGTCAGCAGCGTCAGTGGTTCGTCTTCGCGACGGCCGACCAGCGGGTAGCTGTGGGCGAACAGCACCAGAGCAGCGGCGAAGAAGCGCAGGAAATCGAAGTTGTTTTCCCGGGTGTGAAAGGAACCGGTGGGATGCATGGTCTGCTCCTGACTGTCGGCAGTGGCTGGAAGCTGGAGTGCACGGGAGTGCAATGCCGGTACTGCCGGATCGGTCGCCGGAGGCGCCCTGATCATCCTTTTGTTTGTTTGCCGGCCGGCTCCAATTCGGGAAGCGCGGAAACCACAGCGCTCACCCGATCAGCCTCCTTTGTCCGGACCTGTAAGCAAATGTTCCCGAGGCAACCGACGGGCGGTAGCGGTTGCCATCGATCAGTTGGCCTGGCGCGCGGTCGACGAGCTGTTTACTGTATATATAAACAGCATTTGGCCAAAAACATGACCCTGCCCATTTCCACACCACGCGGCCGCGGTACGGCGGTTAACCCGGACAACCGCTTCGCGCCCACGCGCAGCGAGGCCTACGACGATGGCTGGGAACAGGACGTCCCGCCGACCCGCGCCACCGAGGTGCGCCGCGAGATCGCCAAGTCGGTACTGACGCGCAACCAGTCGCCGGACGTCGGTTTCGATCGCTCGGTCAACCCTTACCGCGGTTGCGAACATGGCTGCATCTACTGCTTTGCGCGGCCATCGCACGCGTACTGGGATCTTTCGCCGGGCATCGATTTCGAGACCCGGCTGATCGCCAAGACCAACCTCGCCGAACGGCTGGAGGCCGAGCTGAGCAAGCCGGGCTACGTGCCGCAGCCCATCGCCCTGGGGGTGAACACCGACGCCTATCAGCCGCTGGAGCGCGAGCAGCGGCTGACGCGCCAGGCACTGGAGATCCTGCTGCGCTTCAGGCATCCGGTGCACATCATCACCAAGGGGTCGCTGGTGCTGCGCGACCTGGACCTGCTGGTGCCGCTGGCCGAGCAGCGGCTGGTGAGCGTGTCGGTCAGCCTCACGACCCTGGACGACGAACTCAAACGCATCATGGAGCCGCGCGCAGCCTCGCCTTCGGCGCGCCTGCGGGTATTGCGCACACTGCACGAGGCCGGCGTGCCGGTCAGCGTGATGTGCGCGCCGATGATCCCGATGATCAACGACATGGAGCTGGAGCGCCTGCTGGAAGCCGCCCGCGAAGCCGGTGCGCGTTCGGCCGGCTACGTGCTGCTGCGCCTGCCTCATGAGGTGGCCGGGCTGTTCGAGGGCTGGCTCGAGGAACACTTCGCGCAGCGCGCCGCCCATGTCATGAGCCTGGTGCGCCAGTCGCGCGGCGGCAAGGATTACGACAGCCGTTTCGGCAGCCGCATGCGCGGCGAAGGCCAGTTCGCCCAACTGCTCGCCCAGCGCTTCCAGCTGGCCTGCAAGCGGCTGGGCTTCGATCGGCGGGATCAGAATTACGGCCTGGATTGCAGCCGTTTCGTCGTGCCGGGACGGCAGATGCCGTTGCTCTGATTTCGCCGCGCCGGGATGCCAGTGCCATCATTGCGCTAGCGGGGCAATCGTCGCAAAGGCTCGTCCTAGAGCGGCTCGTTCAGTTTCAGTTAAGTCTCGCTGACTAGCCTCGAGGCAAATGTGACCAGCCAGTCACGCGGACCGCCTGCGGTCTGCGCGGCGCTGGCACGCCTTGCCCCTGCCCCAGGAGACCCAAGCCCATGCGTGAAATATTCACCGCCCGCGTCGAGCCCAGCAAAGCATCCGCCCAAGGCGGCCGGCATGCCCGAGACGAGAGCGCCGACGAATCCTTCGCCCACCTGGTCGATGGCTTTCGCCGCTTCCGTGCCGAGGTCTACCCCGAGCAGCAGGCGCTGTTCGCCCGTCTGGCCAAGGCCCAGCAGCCGCGCGCGATGTTCATCACCTGCGCGGACTCGCGGATCGTTCCCGAGCTGATCACCCAGAGTTCGCCCGGCGACCTGTTCGTCACCCGCAACGTGGGCAACGTGGTGCCACCCTATGGCCAGATGAACGGCGGGGTTTCCAGCGCCATCGAGTACGCGGTGATGGCCCTCGACGTGCAACACATCATTGTCTGCGGGCATTCCGACTGCGGTGCGATGAAAGCGGTGCTCGACCCGGCCGGGCTGCAGCGCATGCCCACGGTGAAGGCCTGGCTGCGCCATTGCGAGGTGGCGCGCAGCTTGGTCGAGCAGAACTGCAGCTGCACGGCCGGCGAGGCCCTGGGCGTGCTTACCGAGGAGAACGTGGTGGCGCAGCTCGACCACCTGCGCACCCACCCTTCGGTCGCCGCCCGCCTCGCCGGCGGTCAGCTGTCGATCCATGGCTGGGTCTACTGCATCGAAACCAGCGAAATCCTCGCCTACGACGCCGGCACCGGCCGCTTCGCGCCGCTGGACGGCGACGGCCCGCTGCCGGTGGCAACGCCCGCACCGCGCTACCTGCAAGCCTGAACCAGCGGCCGCAAAGGCATTGGCTGTCACTCCCGGCGGCGCCGCTGGGCGTCGCCGCGTTGTCGAGGATTTCGAATGAATGCAGAAACGATCAAAGCAACATTGCCACGCGACCTGATGGCGTCCGTGGTGGTCTTCCTGGTGGCACTGCCGCTGTGCATGGGCATTGCCATCGCTTCGGGCCTACCGCCCGCCAAGGGCGTCATCACCGGTATCGTCGGCGGGCTGGTGGTGGGCTGGCTGGCCGGCGCGCCGCTGCAGGTCAGTGGCCCGGCCGCGGGCCTCACGGTGCTGGTCTTCGAATTGGTGCAGCAATATGGCGCCGCGATGCTCGGCCCGATCCTGCTGCTGGCCGGCGCGCTGCAGCTGCTGGCCGGGCGGCTGAAGCTGGGTTGCTGGTTCCGCGTTACCGCGCCGGCCGTGGTCTACGGCATGTTGGCAGGCATCGGCACTCTCATCGTGCTGTCGCAGTTGCACGTGATGATGGATGCGCAGCCGGAAGCCTCCGGACTGGACAATCTCGGCGCCTTTCCCGCCGCGCTGTGGGCGGCCCTGCCGTTCTCCGGCGGCAACGGCATGGCCGCCGCCTCCCTCGGCCTGCTGACCATCGCCTGCATGTGGACATGGGATCGGCTCAGGCCGCAGCGTCTGCGTCTGCTGCCCGGCGCGCTGCTCGGTGTCGCGGCGGCGACGCTGGTGGGGCTGTGGCTGGGGCTCGACGTGCGCCGTGTCGAGGTGCCGGACAACCTTGCCGACGCCATCAGCTGGCTGCAGCCGGCCAATCTGCTGGCGTTCGCCGATCCCGGCCTGCTGGTCGCGGCGCTGGCCGTGGCCTTTATCGCCAGCGCCGAAACCCTGCTGTCCGCCGCCGCGGTCGATCGCATGCACCAGGGCCCGCGTGCCGATTTCGACCGCGAGCTCACCGCGCAGGGCGTCGGCAACATGCTCTGCGGCGTGCTCGGCGCGCTGCCGATGACCGGCGTGATCGTGCGCAGCTCGGCCAATGTGCAGGCCGGCGCGCGTACACGGCTGTCGGCCATGCTGCATGCGCTCTGGCTGCTGGCAGCGGTGGTACTGCTGGCCGCGCTGCTGGAGCAGATTCCGGTGGCGAGCCTGGCCGGTGTGCTGGTCTACACCGGGCTCAAGCTGATCGACCTGGACGCGCTGCGCCAGCTCGGCCGTTACGGCCGCATGGCCATGCTGATTCATGTCGCCACCGCGCTGACCATCGTCGCCACCGACCTGCTGACCGGCGTGCTGCTGGGCTTCGCGCTGACACTCGCGCAGCTGGCCTGGCAGGCGTCGCGACTGAAGATCGGCGTGGTGCGCGACGGCCGCCGGGTCGAGCTGCGCATGCAGGGTGCGGCGACCTTTCTTCGCGTGCCGCAGCTCGCCCGCGCACTGCAGGGCGTGCCGCAGGATGCCTGGCTGCATGTACCGATGGCGCACCTGCGCTACATCGATCACGCCTGCATGGAGCTACTGGAGGAATGGCAGCGCGCCAACCAGGCCAGCGGCGCACGGCTGATCATCGAAGCGCGGGCGCTGACCCGGCGGGTCGAAGGCCGGCGTCGACAGGCCGCACATCTCGCCGCAGCCGCCGCCGGGAACTAATCGGGGCGGCCAAGCCCTCATCTTTCAGGCATCAACATGTGCACCTTGCAGGCAGCGCATCGGGCGAACCGATGCGCTGCCTGCGCTTGCGGAGGATGAATTGGACGTCTTTATCGATCTGCTGCAATGGCCGGCCATGGCGGTCACGGTGATCGCCGCCTGGCTGATCGGCTCGCTGCGACCCGGCCGGCGCTTCGTCGGCTTCTGCTGTTTTCTGCTGAGCAACCTGCTCTGGGTGATCTGGGGCTGGCACGCCGAGGCCTGGGCGCTGATCGTCCTGCAGGTCTGCCTGGCGGCGATGAACATTCGCGGCGTGAAGAAGAACGACGACCCCGCACAGCCCGAGCCAGACACGCCCCGCGCTTAAATTGCGAGAGTGGGATCGCTGTCTATACTCCGAATCGTAGGCGTACCTGATTGAGTTCCGACTGCGCGTGCAAGCGTCCAGTCGGCCACCGGGCCTTCCGGTGGTCGTGCTGGGCAGAATCGGACTGATCGAGAACGTAGCTGGCATGACGGGAATGGTTTCCCCGGCCAGCCGATTCTCGGCGGTGCGATGGCGGTCGGCGGGATAACAAGAATCATAAGGGGAACCCGCAATGTCTCGACATCCATGCATCTGGATGGGGCTTGGGCTTTCGGCAGTATTTGGCCAGGCCCAGGCGGCCTGGGACGTGAACATGCGCTCCGGCGCCACCGACGTCAGTCGGTCGGTGTTCGATCTGCACATGACCATCTTCTGGATCTGCGTGGTCATCGGCGTGCTGGTGTTCGGCGTGATGATCTATTCGATGATCGCGCACCGCCGCTCCAAGCGTCAGCAATCGGCCAACTTCCACGAAAACACCCGCGTCGAGGTGCTCTGGACGGTCATCCCGCTGCTGATCCTGGTGGGCATGGCGATCCCGGCGACGCGCACGCTGATCCACATCTACGACTCCAGCGAATCGGACGTGGATGTGCAGATCACCGGCTACCAGTGGAAGTGGCACTACAAGTATCTGGGCGAGGACGTGGAGTTCTTCAGCAACCTCACCACGCCGCGCGAGCAGATCAACAACCAGTCGCCCAAGGGCGAGCATTACCTGCTGGAAGTCGACGAGCCGCTGGTGATCCCGGCCGGTGCCAAGGTCCGCTTCCTGATCACCGCGGCGGACGTGATCCACTCCTGGTGGGTACCGGATCTGGCGGTGAAGAAGGACGCCATTCCCGGTTTCATCAATGAATCCTGGACCCGCGTCGAGCAGCCGGGGATCTACCGCGGCCAGTGCACCGAACTCTGCGGCAAGGACCACGGCTTCATGCCGGTGGTGGTGGAGGTCAAGTCGCAGGAGGATTACGCCAGCTGGCTCGGCGAGAAGAAGGCCGAGGCCGCCAAGCTGGCTGAACTGACCAGCAAGGAATGGACGCTGGAAGAGCTCTCCGAGCGCGGCCAGAAGGTCTACCAGACCGCCTGCGCCTCGTGCCACCAGGCCGGGGGTGAAGGCATCCCGCCGATGTTCCCGGCCCTCAAGGGCTCGGCCATCGCCACCGGCGACGTCGAGGCGCACATCGACATCGTCGTCAACGGCAAGCCGGGCACCGCCATGGCGGCGTTCGGCAAGCAGCTGTCGGAGGTCGATCTGGCTGCCGTCATCACCTACGAGCGCAACGCCTGGGGCAACAACACGGGCGACATGGTCACGCCGAAAGACGTGCTCGACTTCAAACAGGCCGAAGAAGCCACCCAGTAAGAGGATCAGGTGATGAGTGCAGTGATCGACGACCATGGTCATGTCGGGCATGACCACCACCACGGCCCGGCGAAGGGGCTCTCGCGCTGGCTGCTGACCACCAACCACAAGGACATCGGCTCGATGTACCTGTGGTTCAGCTTCTGCGCCTTCCTGCTCGGCGGCTCGATGGCCATGGTGATCCGCGCCGAGCTGTTCCAGCCGGGCCTGCAGATCGTGCAGCCGGAATTCTTCAACCAGATGACCACCATGCACGGCCTGATCATGGTGTTCGGCGCGGTGATGCCGGCCTTCGTCGGCCTGGCCAACTGGATGATCCCGCTGATGATCGGCGCACCGGACATGGCGCTGCCGCGGATGAACAACTTCAGTTTCTGGCTGCTGCCGGCCGCCTTCGGCCTGCTGGTCTCGACTCTGTTCATGGAAGGCGGCGGGCCGAACTTCGGCTGGACCTTCTATGCGCCGCTGTCGACGACCTACGCGCCGGAGTCGGTGACCTTCTTCATCTTCGCCATCCACCTGATGGGCATCAGCTCGATCATGGGTGCGATCAACGTGATCGCCACCATCCTCAACCTGCGCGCGCCAGGCATGACGCTGATGAAGATGCCGCTGTTCGTCTGGACCTGGCTGATCACCGCCTTCCTCTTGATCGCGGTGATGCCGGTGCTGGCGGGCGTGGTGACCATGATGCTGATGGACATCCACTTCGGCACCAGCTTCTTCAGCGCGGCCGGTGGCGGCGACCCGGTGCTGTTCCAGCACGTGTTCTGGTTCTTCGGCCATCCCGAGGTGTACATCATGATCCTGCCGGCCTTCGGCGCGGTCAGCTCGATCATCCCGGCGTTCAGCCGCAAGCCGCTGTTCGGCTACACCTCGATGGTTTACGCCACCGGCGCGATCGCCTTCCTCTCCTTCATCGTCTGGGCGCACCACATGTTCACCGTCGGCATCCCGCTGACCGGCGAGCTGTTCTTCATGTACGCCACCATGCTGATCGCCGTGCCCACCGGGGTGAAGGTGTTCAACTGGGTGTCGACGATGTGGCGCGGCTCGCTGACCTTCGAGGCGCCGATGCTGTTCGCCGTGGCCTTCGTCATCCTCTTCACCATCGGCGGCTTCTCCGGGCTGATGCTGGCCATCGCCCCGGCGGACTTCCAGTACCACGACACCTACTTCGTAGTGGCGCACTTCCACTACGTGCTGGTGCCGGGGGCGATCTTCGGCATCTTCGCCTCGGCCTACTACTGGCTGCCGAAGTGGACCGGGCACATGTATGACGAGACCCTGGCCAAGCTGCATTTCTGGATGAGCTTCATCGGCATGAACCTGGCGTTCTTCCCGATGCACTTCGTCGGCCTGGCCGGCATGCCGCGACGCATCCCCGACTACAACATGATGTTCGCCAACTTCAACATGGTCTCCAGCGTCGGCGCCTTCATGTTCGGCGCCACTCAGCTGCTGTTCCTGTTCATCGTCATCAAGTGCATCCGCGGCGGCGCACCCGCACCGGCCAAGCCCTGGGACGGCGCAGAGGGACTGGAATGGAGCGTGCCCTCGCCGGCGCCCTACCACACCTTCCAGGTGCCGCCGGACATGAGCCATGTGCACGAGCACCGCAAGGGCACCGGCGGGGAGCTGACGCCGTGAGCAGGCAACTGGGCGTCGCTGGCAGGCCCGGCCGGGTCTGCCAGGTCGACCGCGAAATGGCCCGCTCCCACCAAACGGGGATGCTCTCATGAACGAGTCCCTGCCCACCCGGCGCCTGGTCCGCCGCCTGCTGTTCGTCGTGGTCGGCATGTTCGGTTTCGGCTTCCTGCTGGTGCCGATCTACGACGTCATGTGCCAGGCGTTCGGCATCAACGGCAAGACCGCCGGCGCCTACACCGGTTCGCAGAGCGCCGACGAGGCGCGTGCGGTGCGGGTGCAGTTCCTTGCCACCAACGCCGCCGGCATGCAGTGGCAGTTCGGCCCGCTGGCCGACCAGCTCAGCGTGCACCCGGGCGCCAGCCAGGAGATCCGCTTCGTCGCCTACAACCCCACCGACAAGCCGATGACCGCCCAGGCGATTCCCAGCGTCTCGCCGTCACGGGCGGCCGCCTACTTCCACAAGACCGAGTGCTTCTGCTTCACCCAGCAGGTGCTGCAGCCGGGCGAGCGCATCGAGATGCCGGTGCGCTTCATCGTCGATCGCGGCCTGCCCGCCGACGTGCATCACCTGACCCTCGCCTACACGCTGTTCGACATCACGTCCCGCCAGCCGCCGGTGGCCGTCAACGCCGCATCGGCCCCGGCCAAGGAGAGTCTGCAATGAGCCAACAGACCACCCACGAGCAGTACTACGTTCCCGATCAGAGCAAATGGCCGATCATCGCCACCATCGCCCTGCTGGTCACCTTCTATGGCCTGGGCAGCTGGTTCAACGACCTCAAGGCCGCCCGTGATTCGTCCAACGGGCCGCTGATCTTCTTCGTCGGGGCGCTGCTGATCGCCTACATGATGTTCGGCTGGTTCGGCGCCGTGGTGAAGGAAAGTCGCGCGGGGCTGTACAGCGCACAGATGGATCGCTCGTTCCGCTGGGGCATGAGCTGGTTCATCTTCTCGGAGGTGATGTTCTTCCTCGCCTTCTTCGGCGCGCTCTTCTACATCCGCTACTGGACCGGCCCCTGGCTCGCCGGCGAGGGCGACAAGGGCATCAGCAACATGCTCTGGCCCGGCTTCGAGTACAGCTGGCCGCTGCTGAACAACCCCGACCCGAAGCTCTACCCGGCGCCGGAGGGCACCATCAGCGCCTGGGGCCTGCCGCTGATCAACACCATCCTGCTGGTCAGCTCCAGCTTCACCCTGACCTGGGCGCACCATGCGCTGCGCAAGAACAATCGCCAGCACCTGAAGATCGGCCTGGGCCTGACCGTGCTGCTCGGCGTGGCATTCCTGATCCTGCAGATCGAGGAGTATGTGCACGCCTACACCGAACTCGGGCTGACGCTGGGCTCGGGCATCTATGGCGCGACCTTCTTCATGCTCACCGGCTTTCACGGCGCCCACGTGACCATGGGCGCGATCATCCTCACGGTGATGCTGGTGCGCATCCTGCGCGGGCACTTCAGCCCGGAGCAGCACTTCGGTTTCGAGGCGGCGGCCTGGTACTGGCACTTCGTCGACGTGGTGTGGATCGCGCTGTTCGTGTTCGTCTACGTGATCTAGGGAGCTCTCAGAAACCGAAGGCGGGGCGTAGCTGCCCCGTATAGAAACCCCAGCCGATCAGCGCGACGGTCAGCGCGCTGAGGGTGACGCGGATGAACAGGGCCGTGATCACGCGGGAGGTACGCCCCTCATCCCTGACCAGGAAGAACAACCCACTGAACAGACTGACCAGCGTGGCCACTAACAACAGAACGATCGCCGCCTTGAGCATGAGCGATTCCACGACAGGGGTATTGGGGGTGGAGTATAGCCAGCCGTATCGACGCATCAGGGTGCCGGCCATGAGCGGCTTCAGGCCGGGGCTGCTGCCGACCCTGCTGGTACTGGCCATGCTGCCGGTACTGGTGTGGCTGGGTTTCTGGCAGCTGGAACGCGGTGAGCACAAGCGCGAGCTGCTGGAGCGCCAGCAAGCCCGTCAGCAGGCCGCACCGCTGGCGCCACACGAGATCGAACAGCTGAACGATCCGGCCTTCGCCCGGGTGTTCCTGCAGGGTCGCTTCGATGCCGAGCACAGCTTCCTGCTCGACAGCCGCACCCGCGACGGCCAGGTCGGCATCGAACTGCTGCAACCCTTCCATGACGAACTCAGCGGCCGCTGGGTGATGGTCAACCGGGGCTGGATTCCCTGGCCGGACCGCCGCGTGCCGCCGGCCTTCGACACGCCGACGCAGCCGTTGAAGCTCGCCGCCTGGGTCTACGTTCCGCCGGGCAAGCCGTTCGTCTTCAGCCATCGAGCGGCCGAGGGCTGGCCGCGGTTGATCAACCATGTGGACATCGAGGCGATGTGGCAGCAGGCGGGGCGCGAGGGGGTGATCCACGAGCTGCGCCTGGAGCCGGGTCCGAGCGCCTATCGTGCCGACTGGGCGATCACCAGCATGAGCCCGTCGCAGCACCTGGGTTACGCCGTGCAGTGGTTCGCCCTCGCAGCGGCACTGCTGGCGCTGTTCATCTATTTCGGTGTGCATCAGGCACGGGGGAAGCGCAGTGAGCACGATGAATCCAACCCTCTCCAGCGGTGAAGGGAAACGCGGCCGCGGTCGGCTGCAACTGCTGCTGATCATCGGCGTGGTGCTCGGCCCGATGCTGCTGGCTTCGGCCATGTACCGTTTCGGCTTCTGGGTGCCGGAAAGCCGCAGCTATGACGGCGTGCTGATCGCCAACGGCCAGGACCGTGCGGCCATCGGCGTCAGCGCTACAGCGCCCGAGCGCCGCTGGGAGCTGCTGGTCACCGCGCCGCAGGGTTGCGAGGCCCAATGCCAGCAACTGGTCTACCTGGCCCGCCAGATCAATATCGGCCTGGCCCGCGAAGCGGCCCGCGCCGGCCATGCACTGGCCAGCGCGACGGCGCTGGACGAAGCCTACGAACAGCGCCTGCGTCGCGAGTACCCGCAGCTGCAACGCCATACGCTGGACGCCGCCGTCTATGCCCGCAACCCCGAGGCACCCGCCACCCCCCAACTGTGGATCGTCGACCCCCACGGCAATCTGGTGCTGCGCTACGACGTCGGCGCCGACGGCAAGGCGATTCTCGACGACCTGAAATACCTGCTGAAGATCTCGCAGATCGGCTGAGGCACTGCGCCGCTGCGCTGCGGTCCCAAACAGGCCGCCCCAAGGAGAACCCGATGGCCAGACCCGGATACCGCCTCGCCCTGATCGCCACCGCGCTGGCCGTGGTGGTCGTGCTGCTCGGTGCCTACACGCGGCTGACCCACGCCGGCCTCGGCTGCCCGGACTGGCCCGGCTGCTACGGTTTCCTTGCCGTGCCCATGAGCGAACACAAGCAGAACCTTGCCGCGCTGCGCTTTCCCGATGCACCGCTGGAGGTGCGCAAGGGCTGGAACGAGATGGTTCATCGCTATTTCGCCGGCGCCCTCGGGCTGGTGATCCTCGCCCTTGCCGTACAGGCGATACGCCGTCGCGGCCAACCTGGGCAACCGCTGAAGTTGCCGCTGCTGCTGCTCGCGGTGGTCATCGCCCAGGCGATCTTCGGCATGTGGACGGTGACCCTGCAGCTCTGGCCGCAGGTAGTCACCGCGCACCTGCTCGGGGGGTTCACCACGCTCAGCCTGCTGTTTCTGCTGTGCCTGCGGCTGTCCGGCGCGCTTGCTCCCTTGCCGGCCGTGGACGGTCGTCTGCGTAGATTCGCCGGCATCGCCCTGCTCGCGGTGGTGGCGCAGATCACCTTGGGCGGTTGGGTCAGCAGCAACTATGCGGCGGTGGCCTGCACCGATTTCCCCACCTGCCACGGCGAATGGTGGCCGCGGATGGACTTCGCCAACGCCTTCAACCTGACCCACCACGACATCGGCCCCAACTACCTCGGCGGTCTGCTCTACGGCGAGGCGCGCACGGCGATCCACGTCAGCCACCGCATCGGTGCGCTGCTGGTGACGCTGGTGTTGCTGCTGCTCGCCGCCATGCTCATGCGCCGCGGCCTCAGCCGGCTGGCCGGGCTGCTCATCGCCGCGCTGGCGCTGCAGGTCGGCCTGGGTATCAGCAACGTGGTGTTCAACCTGCCGCTGGCGGTGGCCGTCGCGCACAACGGCGGCGGTGCCGCGCTGCTGCTGGTGCTGGTACTGGTCAATTACCGGCTGCGCCAGCCTGCACATGCCACCCGGCAAACCGAGCCTGCATCGATTTCGAACACGACGGGGCAGCTCGATCTGCCCCGCGCATGACCACAAGGAGAACCCCAATGGCGACTCTACTCAGCGAACGCGGCGCCCAGGCCAGCTGGCGCGACTACCTGGAGCTGACCAAGCCGAAGGTGGTGCTGCTGATGCTCATCACCTCGCTGGTGGGCATGTTCCTCGCCACCCGCGCCGGTGTGCCCTGGACGGTGCTGCTGTTCGGCAACCTCGGCATCGCCCTGTGCGCCGGCGGCGCGGCGGCGGTGAACCATGTGGTGGACCGGCAGATCGATTCGGTGATGGCCCGCACCCACAAGCGGCCACTGGTCGAAGGCCGGGTCTCGCCGGCGGCGGCACTGACCTTCGCCTTCGTCCTCGGCGTCAGCGGGCTGGCCCTGCTGCTGACCTTCACCAACGCCCTCGCCGCCTGGCTGACGCTGGCCTCGCTGATCGGTTACGCGGTGATCTATACCGGCTTTCTCAAGCGCGCCACACCGCAGAACATCGTCATCGGCGGCCTGGCCGGCGCCGCGCCGCCCCTGCTCGGCTGGGTCGCGGTAACCGGCCAGGTCACCGCCGAGCCGCTGCTCTTGGTGCTGATCATCTTCGCCTGGACGCCGCCGCACTTCTGGGCCCTGGCGATCCACCGCAAGGACGAGTACGCCAAGGTCAACGTGCCGATGCTGCCGGTGACCCATGGCGTGCACTACACCAAGGTGCACATCCTGCTCTACACCGCCATGCTGCTGGCGGTCAGCTTCATGCCCTTCGCCATTCACATGAGCGGCCCGCTATACCTGGCCGCCGCGGTGCTGCTGGGCGCGCGCTTCCTCTACTGGACCATCGCGCTGTACCGCGACAGCCGGCCACATGCGGCAATCAAGACGTTCAAATTCAGCATCTGGTACCTGTTCGCGCTGTTCATCGCGCTGCTGGTTGATCATTATCTGCTACTCGATTTCTAGTGGCCTGTGCGGTGAGCGGGTTGAGGCAAGTTCGGATGAACATGGCTCCGAGACAAGGCGCTGCGACGAGTCATAGCGAGCTATGGCAAGGAGCAGCAACGCAGTGTCGGGGCCATGGGCGCCGAAATTGACCAACTGAGCTCACCAAACAGGCCACCCAGTCGCCCAAAGGACGTTCATGACCCGCATCCAGAAAACCGTCTTCATTCTCGTGGCGCTGATCGCGCTGGTCGTCGGGCTGACGGTTTCCAAGGTGCTCAACAGCCAGCGCCAGCTCGACCCCACCCAGCTGCTGGATGCCGGCATCGTCCTGCTGCCGCAGAGCCGCCCGGTGCCGGCGCTGAGCCTGACGGATCAGGACGGCGAAGCGGTGCAGCTGGACGCGTTGAAGGGGCAATGGACGCTGCTGTTCTTCGGCTACACCTTCTGCCCGGACATCTGCCCCACCACCCTGGCCGAGCTGCGCCAGCTCAACGGCATGCTGCCGGAGACGGTGCGCGGCCAGTTGCGCACCATACTGGTCAGTGTCGATCCGGACCGCGACACGCCCGCGCAGCTCAAGGAATACCTCGGCTATTTCAACGCCGGCTTCCAGGGCCTGACCGGCCCGCTGGACGATATCCAGACCCTGGCCAACGGCGTCGGCATTCCCTTCATTCCGGGGGATACCAGTAAGGAGAACTACACCGTCGACCACAGCGGCAACCTGGTCCTGATCGGCCCGGACGGCCGCCAGCGCGGCTTTATCCGTTCGCCCTTGCGGATGCAGAAACTGGCCGAGCAGTTGCCTGAGCTGGTCAACCGGGCGGAGTGAGAAACACGAGCCTGTTGGCCATCATGGCTCACCGACCGGATTTGCCGACGCTGCATTCCCCCTGCGTGGTTCACGCAGCGACGCGCTGATGCGTGCGCGTCGCTTGCGCCACCAGATCACCACACCGGTCACCGACAGCACCGCGATCGCCACGCCCAGCACGGCGATCAGGATGCGACCCGGCAAGCCGAGAATGCGCCCGCCGTGGATCGCCGGTTGCAGCAGGTGGAACTGCTGCCCCAGCGTGCCCTGGCCAGGAATCTCCTGGCCGAGCAGGCGCCCGTCGGTGCCGTGGAAGAACAGCCAGGCATTGCCCTGATTGCTGTCGTGCTCGCCGAAACCGGCGCCATAGAAGTTGTACTCGAAGCTGTAGTACAGCTCGGTGATCGCTTCGGTCAGGCCGAGCTCGGCGGCGTGCTGCATGGCGTAGTCGTACGCCTGGTGGAAGTCGTAGGCGGTAGTGCCCAACTGCTCGGCCGGCATCCGCCCGCGGGCCTCGTAGACGCTCGGCTCAACGGGCGAGAACAGTGAGACCACCGGCTTGAACACCTGCTCCGGCAGGTTCATCGCCACGCTGCTGACCGCCACTGGCGTGAGCAGCAGCCACAGCCACAGGCCGCCGGCGCGGTGCACGTCGTGGTTCATGCGCTGGCGCTTGATCTTCCAGGCCGTCCACCACTTGGAAAAGAACGGCCGGCCGCGAGGGAAGGTCAGCACCAGCGAGACGAAGCAATCGATTACCCAGGCGATTGCCACGATGCCCATCAACCACAGCCCCCAGTTGCCCGGCAGCGACAGGTTGTAATGGAACTCGAGAATGAAGGGCACGAAGTTCTTGCGCGAGAAGCAGCACTCGCCCCAATAGCGCGTACCCACCGGCTCGCCGGTCACCGCATCGAGGTAATGCACCACGGGTCGTTCGTCATAGGGCTTGCCGGTCGCCGGATCGTCGCGCGGCACCAGCGCCATCAGCGCGGCGTGGCCGGGTTCGCTGGGAAACTCCATGTACCAGACCTGCATGCGCGGGTTGGCCTGCTCGACGCGCTCCACCAGCGTCCCCGGCGCCAGCACCGGGCCCTCACTGGTGGTGTGGTAGAACTCCGGGTTGAGCCATTCATCCAGCTCGTGATGGAAGGCCAGGATGCTGCCGGTAATGCCGGCGAGAAACAGGAAGATCGCCGTGGCCAGGCCGATGTAGCGGTGCAGGAGCACAAGAATCGAACGCATCGTCGGTTGTCCGTCTTTCAGAAAGCACAAAGCCGCCGGCCTTTTGGGGACCGGCGGCGGCTCAGCGTTATCAGAAGTCGTAGGTCACGGTAGCCATGACATTGCGCGACTCGCCGTAATAGCACTGGCTCAGGCTGTTGCACGCAGCGACGTATTTTTCGTCGGTGAGGTTGTTCAGGTTCAGGCGCACGCCAACCCCCTGCAGCCCCACGCGGGACAGGTCGTAGCCGAGCATCGCGTCATACAAGGTGTAGGACGGGATGCGCAGGGTGTTCTCTGCGTCCGCCCAGCTCTTGCCGAAGTAGCGCGCCCCACCGCCCACCTGAAGACCGGCCAGCGGCCCCTGATCGAAGGTGTAGTCGGTCCACAGCGAAGCCATGTTGCGCGCCACCGCATTCGGCGTGTTGCCGCGGTTGTTGACGCCGGCGGCGCCGGTGAAGTCCTTGGAGTATTCGACGTCCATGTAGGTGTAGCTGGCGATCAGGTTGACCTGCTCGATGGGCCGCAGGCGCGCTTCGACTTCCACGCCCTTCGAGGTGAGCTCACCCACTGCGCGGTAGAAGTTCTCGTTGGAGTCCTTGTTCGCCAGGTTGGACTGCTTCAGGTCGAAATAGGAGATGGTGTAGAGATCGTCGGTACCCAGCGGCTGGTACTTCAGGCCTACCTCGTACTGCTCACCCTCGGTAGGTTCGAGCAGGGTGATGTCGAAGCCGCCGCTGCCGTTGGCGTTATAGGCTGCAGTGGCATTGGGGTTGAACGACTCGGAATAGCTGGCGTAGGGCGACAGGCCGTTGTCGAAGGCATAGAGCACGCCGACGCGGCCGGTGAACTGCTCCAGCTTGGCGCTATCGGACTGATCGCCGTAAGTTGCATCGTTGGTGTGATCGAAGGACACATCCACCCAGTCCTGGCGCACGCCCAACGAGAAGCGCCAGTTGTCGATGCTGATCAGGTCCTGCACATAGAGGCCGGTCTGCTCCAGCTTGCGCGTTTCGTCGTATTGGTAATAGAACACCGGGCTGCCAGCGCTAACGGCACCCGTGTAAGGATTGATCGATGGCAAACCGGCGCCCGCGTCGTAATTGACCCTCGCCTTGCGCCGCTGATAGTCGAGGCCGGTGACCAGAGTGTGGCTGAGTGCGCCGGTATCGAAGAGAAACTGCAGCTGGTTGTCGATGGTCCAGGCGTGCAGCGCTTCGTCGGCCCCGGTGTAGTAGCGCACCAGCTCATCGGAACCCGGGGCCACATAGCCGTACTGGTACACCTGCCCCGAGTCCACGGTGGAGTCCAGGTACTGGAAGTTTTGCCGCGCTGACACGACGTCGTTGAAACGATGCTCGAGCTGATAGCCGATCATCTGCTGGTCGCGCTCGAACTTCTCGTAATCCCTGTCACCCTCGAAGAAGCTGCGCGAGATGCGCTGACCGTTGTGCGACGTCACCGTGCCGTCGGCCGGCAACCCACCGTGGTAGCCGCTTTCCGGATCGCGTTGCAGCATCGCCAGCAGGGTCAGACGGGTGTCCTCGGTGAAATCGATGCTCACCGAGGGCATCACCGCAAAGCGCTGCTCCTCGATGCCATCGACCTGGTTGTCGGCATCCTTGGCCACGCCCACCAGGCGATAGGCGATGCGCTCGTCATCCAGCGGGCCGGTGAAGTCGAACGCAGCCTGCTTGTAGTCGTGGCTGCCGTAGGAGAACTGCAGCTGGCGGCTGGCTTCCTTCTGCGGCTTCTTGCTGGTCATCGCCACCAGGCCACCCGGCAGGCTGCGGCCATAGAGCACCGAGGACGGTCCCTTGAGAATGTCGATGCGCTCGATGAAGTACGGATCGACCTGCAGAGTGCTGTAGGTGCCGCTGTCGCCCAGCAGCTTCTGGCCGTCGAGGTAAAGGTTGTCCACCGAGCCGTCGGTGATGCCGCGCATGGCGACATAGTCGTAGCGGGTGGTGGCGCCATAGGGCGTGCTCATCAGGCCCGGCGTGTAGCGCACCGCCTGAGCGATGGAGCGCGAGCCCTGATCCTCGATCTGCTGGCGGGTGACCACCGAGACGGTTTGCGAGGTCTCTACCAGCGGCATGCTCGTCTTGGTCGCCACGCTGCTATGGGTCGCGTTGTAGCCTTCCATCGAACCCAGCGCATTGCCCAGAGCGAAGCCTTCGACGGTCATCGATTGAAGCTCGACGGCATCGCTCTGTGCCGTACGGCGGCTCAGCGAGTAGTTGCCCTGGCCGTCGCTCACGGCTTGCAGGCCGCTGCCCTGCAGCAGTGCGGCAAAACCGTCGTCGACGCCGTACTGACCGCGCAGCCCGTTCGTTTCCAGGCCTTGTAGCAAGCTGCCGTCCACCGACAGCAGCACCCCGGCCTCGCCGGCGAAGCGGCTCAGTGCGCTGGACAGCGGGCCGGCGGGGATGTCGTAGCTGCGCACCGCCTGCTGTGTCGTCGACTGGGCGATGGCCAGGCCGGGGGCGATGCTCAGGGGCAGGCACAGCAACGCGGCGCGGATACCCAGCGCCAGGGCACGGGAACGGTCGGGAAGGAAGGGCAAGGCGGTCGAGCGCATGGGAAGTCCTGTTCGAATGACGGGTTTCGTCCTATGCCCGGCGAGAATCCGGAAAGGGAACTGCAGATGCGAATATTTTTTATTCGCGTAAGCGTTGGGTCAGACACCTGCCTGCTTGGGCAACGGTTCCAGGTTCACCCACCAGGCCATGCGCCGCTCGATGCGCACAGGCAACGTAGCGGCAAGGGCTTGCAGTACACGGTCGGTATCGGCCAACGGGAACGCCCCGACCACACGCAGATCGGCGATTCGTGGATCGCAACCGAGGTAGCCGTGGCGATAGCGCGACAGTTCGGCGAGGAAGTCCTCGAGACGCTGGTTGTCGGCCAGCAGCACCCCGGTCGCCCAAGCCTGGTGCTCGGCGCGCGCAGCAGCCAGCGGCCCGACATGGCGACGGTCGAACGCAGCCTGCTGGCCGGCAGGCACGCTGGTCACGCCGAAACCCTCGAGTTGAATGTCCACGACGCCAGCGAACACGCTGAGACGCGTGCGCCCTTCTTCCTGGCGCAGCGAAAAGCGCGCGGCCTGCTCGCTGCGCACATGCCCCTCGCGACTGCTCAACACCAGCGGTCGTCCGCGCCGGCTGGCGGGCGCGTCGATCAGCAGTTCGCCATGCCGCAGCGCCACCCTTCGCTCCTTCGCGTCGAAGCGGATATCCAGCGCCGAGTCGGTGTTCAGCCATAGCCGGGTGCCATCGGCCAGGCGCAGATCACGGACCTCACCGACGGCGGTGCGCTCATCGGCCGCCCAACGCTGCCAGGGCAGCGCACCGCCGGCGACGGTCAGGACTGCGCCACCGCAGAGCACCGAGAGCACCTTCAACGCCTGCCGCCGTGTCGACTGCCGTTGCTGCAGCATGGCCCCGGCGGCTCGGCCGATGGCGTCGCTGGTCAGCGGCTGAAACTGGCCGCTGATGCGCTCGACCTTCGCCCACGCCTGGGCGTGTTCCGGCTGCTCCAGCCATGCCGCCCACGCGCGGCGCTCGCTGGCGCTGACCGAGCCGGACTGCAGCAGGGCGAACCATTCGGCAGCCTGCTGCAACACGCGGTAGTCGCTGCCCATCAGTCCTCCGCTACCAGCATCAGGCAATGCAGCATGGCCTGCGCCATGTACTTCTTCACCATGCGCTCGGATACACCCAGTTCGGTGGCGATAGCCGCGTAGGTCATGCCGTGCAGCTGCGACATGAGGAAAGCGCTGCGCACCCTGGTGGGCAGCTGCGCCAGCATGGCATCGATCCGCAGCAGGGTTTCGACAATCAGCGCCTGGGACTCCGGCGACGGTGCCACCGGCTCCGGTTGCAGTGCCAATGCATCCAGATAGGCCTGCTCGATCTGCCGGCGGCGCCAATGGTTGATCAACAGGCCCTTGGCGATGGTGTGCAGATAGGCCCGGGGTTCGCGGATCGCGGCCATGTCGTCGTCCTTGCTCAGCACCCGCACGAAGGTGTCCTGCGCGAGGTCGGCCGCACGCTGACTACAGCCGAGCTGACGGCGCAGCCAGCCATTCAACCAGCCGTGGTGATCAGCGTAGAACCGATGCAGCATCTGCTGCCGAAGCATACCTTCTGTTGCCATGCGGCCTCCCATGAGCGCTGCAGCGGTGAATGCTAACGCTTCTCAACAACATAAATCCACGGGTAACCGCTGCACGGCGCCATTCAGCCGTCGAAGGTGGATCAGGCTACCGTCTGGTTCAGGCTCGACTAGGCTGAAAAGCATCACCGAATCGGAGCTCGAACCATGACCTACCTGCCGCGCCTGGCCGCCCTCTCCCTCCTGTCGCTGACGCTGCTGCCGGCGCATGCGCAACCGAAGATCCTCCCCGGCCTGTGGGAATTCAGCAGTGGCGATATCCAGGTCGATGGCCAGCAGATGCCCGGTATGGACGCGATGCTGGAGCAGATGCAGAACCTGCCGGCGGACCAGCGGCGGATGATGGAAGAGATGCTCGCCGCCCAGGGAGTAAAGCTCGGCGGCAAGGGTGTGCAGATTTGCCTGAGCAAGGCGCAGGTCGAGGCGGACGAGTTGCCCTTCAAGGACGATCCGGCGTGCACTCAGGAAATCACCGAGCGTGGCGACAAGCTTTGGAAGTTCCGTTTCGAATGCCCCGACGCCCGTGGCCAGGGCGAGACACGCTTTATCAGCGACAAGGAGTTCGTCAGCACCGTGGACAGCGAATACCGCCAGGGCACTGAAACCGGCAGCTCACGGATCGAGTCCCATGCGCGCTGGATTGCCGACGATTGCGGCACGCTGAAGCCGGCACGCTGACTCGAGGTTCCACGTGAAACCCCTATGCCTGCTGGGCTGCGCTTATTGCGCCTGCCAACGGCCCTGACTGCTCTGCTCGCAGGCCGGTTGCAGAAAGCGCGCATCGCTGGCCACGCCGTAATAGTGAATGTCCTGCCGGTACGGCATGTTTGATACCTGAGCGTCGCGGCAGATGCCGAAGGCGCCGTCCGGGCATTGCTCGACGAACTCCACCTCTACCTGCTGGCCCTTCAGCTCCGGCTGGCAGAAGCCGCTGCGAAACAGCTCGGTGGGTATGTTGCCGTTGGCCTGGCAGAGCGTTACCGCCACCCGCTCGTCATGGCTGCGGATGACGCAGGCTTCGGCCATGGCTTGCGGCGCAACGCCAGCGATGCACAGCAGGGTCAGCAAGATCGGTAATCGCATGTCGGCATCCTCCGGAAAACGGCGCCGACTTTAGCACGCGACGGCGCTGCCTCTTTCAGCGGCGTCGCAAAATGCGCACCATAGCCGCCATGCTCGAACAGATCCCCACTCATCTGGTCGGCGGCCCGCTGGGCGCCGGCAAGACCAGCCTGATCCGCCAGCTGCTGACGCAAAAGCCGGCCGGCGAGCGCTGGGCGGTGCTGGTCAACGAATTCGGCCAGATCGGCCTGGACGCTGCGCTGCTCGGTCCTGACACGGACGGCGTGACAATGGCGGAAATTCCGGGCGGCTGCCTGTGCTGTGTCAACGGTCTGCCCTTTCAGGTCGGCCTGGCGCGCCTGCTGCGCAAGGCCCGGCCGGATCGCCTGCTGATCGAACCGTCCGGGCTGGGCCATCCAGCCGAACTGCTGCGCCAGCTGCGCCAATCACCCTGGCAGCGCGTGCTGGCGGTACAGCCCAGCGTACTGGTGCTCGATGCCGCCTCGCTGCATCGCGGTGAGGCGCTGCCCGACAGCCAGCGGCAAGCCCTGCCCGATGCCGGCCTGTTGCTGCTGAACAAGAGCGAGGAACTCGACGATCCAAGCCGCCAGGCGCTGGTCCGCCAGCTACCGGAGCGCCCGCTGTACTGGACGACCCAAGGCCAGCTGCCAATCGATCGGCTGCCAGGCATCGGCGCACGCGCCAGCGAATCCGGGCAACCGATCAGCCTGCCGAATGGGGCGCCTGCGCTGAACCAGGTCTGGCTCGATACGAGCAAGGCGATCTGCCAGGTACAGGCGACGCCACACGCCTGGAGCATCGGCTGGCGCTGGCACCCGAGCCAGCGGCTGGACCTCGACCGTATCGCGCAATGGCTGGCGCAATGGCCCTGGCAGCGCGCCAAGCTGGTGATCCACGGCGGCAACGGCTGGCAGTCGGCCAATGCCGTCGAGGGTCAGGCACTGGCGTTTCGCCCCAGCGAGTGGCGGCGCGACTCCCGACTCGAACTGATCTTCAGCGAACCGCAGGATCAGCTGGAACTGGAACGCGGTCTGCAGGCCTGCCGGATCGCCGATTGAGGCGCTCAGTCGCGCGAGCGACGCCAGTCATCGAGCTGGATCACGCGGCCCGGCTCGTCGGCCGGCCGGAACGGATGAGCCGCCAGCTCGATACGGCCGACCTGTGCCCCGAACATGACGATGCTGCCGGGATGGCGCTGCTCGCCGGTGACGGTGAACTCGAAGCCATAGATCCGCGCGAGCCTCCGGCGGCCGCGGGCATCCGGCAGCAGCGTCAGCTTGCGAAAGGCGACGTTGCCGTCGAGCAGCTCGACATCCAGCTTGTCGCAATGCCGACGCACCGCCAGCAGGGCACGCTCGCGAATGCCATGGGAATGCCAGAGCCAGGCGCCTGCGGCGGCCAGCAACATGAACAGGAACAGATTACCCAGCGTCAGCATGGCGTGCGCCCGTGTGGCCAGCGGGCGCCCAGCTTAGCAGGTCGCCGCCCGGCTACCCTGTGGATGCCGTCGAACATCCGTCAGCTTTCCAGCCAGACATCGCGCGCCCAGTGCCAGACCGATTCCCAGCTCTCCTCGGTCAGCTCGCCATCGTCGCCATCCCACAGGGTGACCTGCCCATCCAGATCGACCACGTAATAGTCGCGTCCATCCTGGCAGATCGGGATGAGATCGCGCGGCACGCCGGCGTCCCAGGCGTTGGCGGCGACTTCCGGCAGATAGGTATGCGACTGCGGGTCGGTAGCGGTGACCGGTTCCAGGCGTCCATAGATGACATCGCTGACCTGCAGGAGGAATTCGCGCAGGCCGAACGGCAGATTGATCAGCAACTGCTCCTCGATCTCCACCAGCAGATCGTCGTCCGGCAGCTCCAGCGGCACCGGAACCGGCTCGTTGAGTTCGCGCAGCTGTTCGATGACCTCTTCCATCTCCACCTCCTGTCGTAATGCCCCAGCGCCAGGCTCCGTTTATACAGCCCGCCGGATTGGCGAGCCAGTTCTGTCGGGTTAAAGTGCCTGACCGAGCAATACGCTCTGCTATTTGCGTTTCCCACTGATTCAGCGCGATCAACCGCATAGTCGCCGACATTAGGTAGCAACTTGCATTGGTGCCTGCCCGTCACCTCCGGTCCGGACGAGACCAGAACAAGGACACACACAATGAGCACTACCGAAGCCCAGGACCTGCTCGAGGCGATCGACCGATGTGCCGATGAGCCCATCCATATTCCGGGCAGCATCCAGCCGCACGGCTTCCTGCTGGTGGTCAGCGAGCCCGACTTGCGCATTCAGCAGGCCAGCGAGAACGTGCGCGACTGGCTGGACGTCGAGGCGCGTCAGCTGCTCGGGCAACCGCTGTCGGCCCTGCTGCCGATCGAGCGTATCCAGGCCGGCCTGCCGGCGCTGCAGGATGGCGATCACAACCCGTTCCACCTGAGCGACGTACAGCTCACCCTGCCAGGCGCGGGCGACCTGCTCCTGGCGCTGATGGCGCACCGGCACCAGGGCCAGCTGATCCTCGAGTTCGAGCGCGCCGGCAACTCTGGCCAGGCCTACCAGGCGCTGTATCCGTTGATGCGCACCTTCGTGTCCCGCCTGCAGGAAGCCCGCGAACTCGAAGCGCTGTGTCAGCATGCGGTCGAAGAGGTCAAGCGCATCACCGGCTTCGGGCGCGTCAAGGCGTACCGTTTCGATGCCGAAGACAACGGCCTGGTCCTGGCCGAAGTCGCCGATCCCGGCTACCCGTCCTATCTGGGCCTGTGCTTCCCGGCGGCGGACATTCCGCAGCAGGCCCGGCGCCTGTACCGCGACAACCTGATTCGCGTGATCCAGGACGCCAACTACAAGCCGTCGCCCCTGGTGCCGACCCTGAACCCGATTTCCGGCACGCCACTGGACCTGAGTTTTTCCGCCTTGCGCAGCGTCTCTCCGGTGCACCTGCAGTACATGCGCAACATGGGCACGCTGGCGTCGATGTCCATTTCCATCGTCATCCGCGACCGCCTGTGGGGGTTGATCTCCTGCCACGATGCCCAGCCACGGCAGGTCAGCTACCAGACCCGTACCGCCTGCGAGCTGCTCGGCCGCATCCTTGCCCTGCAGATCGAGGCCAGGGAAACCGAGACCCTGGCGCAGCGCAAGCTGCAACTGCGTCAGCAGATCGTCCACCTGCTGTCGGCCATGGCCGACCGCGACAGCGTGGTGGAGGGCTTTCGCCAGGCGCCCGAGGTAGTGCTCGGCTTCGCCAAGGCCGAAGGCGCGGCCGTGATTTCCGCTGACAACTGCGAGACCGTTGGCGATGCGCCGGACAGCGAGCTGATCATGCAGCTCGCCCACTGGCTGGGCCAACGGCATGACCAGCTGGTCTTCCAGAGCGACTGCATCAGCCGCGACATTCCGCACCTGCCCGCGCTGGCCGAGCATTGTGCCGGCGTCATGGCCATCTCCATTTCCCGGCTGCACGCCCATTATCTGATCTGGTTCCGCCGCGAGCAGGTCAAGACCGTGAACTGGGCCGGCCAGCCGGAGAAGCAGATCGATCGCATCAGCGGTGCGCTCAGCCCCCGCCACAGTTTTGAACGCTGGCAGGAGACGCTGCGCGGTTACTCGCATGCCTGGGATCAGGTCGAAATCGAAGGCGCGCTGGAGTTGCGCAACGCGGTGCTCGGCATCGTGCTGCGCAAGGCCGAGGAAATGGCCCAGCTGGCCGGCGAGCTGCGTGCCAGCAACAAGGAGCTGGAGGCCTTCTCCTACAGCGTGTCCCACGATCTGCGGGCGCCACTGCGGCATATCGCCGGCTATACCGAACTGCTCGGAGAAATGGAAAGCAGCCAGCTCAGCGAGCGCGGCATGCGCTTTCTCGACAATATCGCCGACGCCGCACGTTTCGCCGGCACACTGGTCGACAACCTGCTGAGCTTCTCGCAGATGGGCCGCGCCGCCCTGCGCCTGTCGGATGTCGACCTCGGTGCGCTGGTCGCCTCGATTCGCGAGGAGCTGGCGCCGGACTGCGAGGGACGACAGATCGAATGGCACCTGCTGCCGATGCCGATCGTCGTCGCCGATGCCGCCTTCATTCACATGGTGCTACGCAACCTCATCGACAACGCGGTGAAGTACAGCCGGACCCGCGACGTCGCGGTCATCGAGGTCGGCGCAGAACAGCGCTCGGGCGAGGTCGTGGTCTACGTGCGGGACAACGGTGTCGGCTTCGACATGCAGTATGCCGGCAAGCTGTTCGGCGTATTCCAGCGCCTGCATCGCATGGAAGAGTTCGAGGGCACCGGCATCGGCCTGGCCAGCGTGCGGCGCATCGTCGAGCGCCACGATGGCCGCGTGTGGGCCGAGGGCCAGCTGGACAAGGGCGCCACCTTCTATTTCGCACTGCCTAAACTGACTTACACATCGTCCCTCCTGGACCGAGACAACTGATGCTGAAACCGATACTGCTGGTGGAGGACAACCCCCACGACCTGGAACTGACGCTGATCGCCCTGGAGCGCAGCCAGCTGGCCAACGACGTGGTGGTGATGCGAGACGGCGCCGAGGCGCTGAGCTATCTGCAGCGCACCGGCGCCTACGCCGACCGCGCCGATGGAAACCCGGCCGTCCTGCTGCTGGACCTGAAACTGCCGAAGGTCGACGGACTGGAAGTGCTCAAGACCGTGCGCGAGACCACCGAGCTGCGCAGTATTCCGGTGGTCATGCTGACCTCCTCGAGGGAAGAGCCCGACCTGATGAAGGCTTACGAGCTCGGGGTGAACGCTTACGTGGTCAAACCGGTCGAATTCAAGGATTTTGTCGCCGCAATCTCCGATCTCGGCATCTTCTGGGCCGTGCTCAACGAACCGCCGCCGGGCTCCCTGCGGCTCAAGCGTGCGCGCAACAAAGAAGAAAAGAACTCATAACGAAACGGTCCGCCTTGCCTGGCGGACCGTTTCGACGATCCCTGCTCCCTCGACAGGACGGATATGCCAGCGTCAAAGAACATCAGTGTCCTGTTCATCGAGGACAGCCGGCATGATGCCGAACTGGCCCAGCTGGCGCTGGAGCGCAGTGGCTACACCTTGCAGACGGAGCTGGTCTACAACCACGCCGGGGTGGTCGAAGCGTTACAGCGACGCCGCTTCGATCTGATCCTGGCGGATTTCATCCTGCCCGGTTTCTCCGGCAGCCAGGCGCTGCAGGAGGCCCGAAGGCTCGCCCCGCAGACCCCCTTCATTTTCCTTTCCGGCGTATTCGGCGAAGAGCACGCGGTAAACATGATGCGCTCCGGCGCCGTCGACTACGTGCTAAAGCAGAACCTCGGCTTTCTGCCCAAGGCCGTGGAACGAGCGTTGGGCGAGGTCAACGAGCGCCGCCGGCGCCTGCAGGCCGAACAGGCGCTGCGCGAGGTGGAAGTGCGCGCGCGCCTGGCGATCGATGCCGCGCGGCTGGGCATGTGGGACTACGAGCCGCAGAGCGGCACCCTGATCTGGGACGAACGCTGTCGCAGCATGCTCGGCCTCGATACGGAGGCGCCGGTGAGCATGGGGCTGTTCGAGCAACTCCTGCACCCCGAGGATCGCGAGCGGATTCACGACGAAGTGATCCGCGCCATCTCCGGCGAGGATGCCGGCGAGTTCTGCACCTGTTATCGCGTGGTGTTCGGCGACGGCAGCATTCGCTGGATGGAGACCCGCGGCCAGGCCTTCTTCGAGAGCGGTCAGTGCACGCGCTTCGTCGGTGTGGTCATGGACATCACCGAGCAGCAGCTGACTACCCAGAGTCTGCGACAGATCAACGAAACCCTGGGCGAGCGGGTCGAGGAGCGCACCCGCGAACGCGACCGGACCTGGGAGCTCTCCCGCGACCTGCTCGCCGTCACCGAGCTGGACATGCTGCCGGTGGCGCTCAATCCGTTCTGGGAGAACGCGCTCGGCTGGTCATACAGCGAACTGATGCAACGGCCTTTGACCCAGCTGGTGCATCCCGACGATCTGCAGGCGACGCTGGAAGAGAACGCCAATGTCGGCCGCGGCAAGGTCACCAACCGCTTCGTCAACCGCATGCGCCACCGCGATGGCAGCTACCGCTGGCTGTCGTGGTCGGCCGTGGCCGATGGCGGACGCATCTATTCGGCGGCGCGTGACATCACCAGCGAAATCGCCGCGGTGGACAAGCTGGCCGAGGCCAACCGCGAGCTGCGTGCGCAGATTCAGGAGCGCGAGCGGGTCGAAGCCACCCTGCAGCAGATGCAGCGCCTGGAAGCGGTGGGTCAGCTGACCGCCGGGGTCGCCCACGATTTCAACAACCTGCTCACCGTCATTCTCACCAGTGCCAGCTTCCTGAAGAACGATCTGGAGCAGGGTGCACCACTTGAACGCAGCCTGCGCCGATTGCAGTACATCCGCGAATCCGGCGAACGCGGCGCCACCCTCACCGGCCAGCTGCTTGCCTTCGCCCGCCGCCAGCAGCTGGCACCCACCGCCATCGACCTCAACGACACCCTGGTCAGCCTGCTCAGCCTGCTGAAGAGCACGCTCGGCGGCAGCGTCAGCATCGAGACCGATACCCAGGCGCACATCTGGCATGCGCTGGTCGACCCGACCCAGATCGAGATGATCATTCTCAACCTGGCGATCAACGCCCGCGATGCCATGGGCGACGGTGGCCGGCTGACGCTGGGTACGCGCAACGTGGTGGTCACCGAGCCGGCGCTGCGGGCTGAAGATCCGGCGCCGGGCGAGTACGTGGTGCTCTCGGTCACCGACACCGGTACCGGTATGAGCGAGGAAGTGCTGAGCAAGGCGTTCGAACCTTTCTTCACCACCAAGGAAGTCGGCAAGGGCTCCGGCCTCGGCCTGGCGCAGGTGTTCGGCTTCGCCAAGCAGTCCGGTGGCGGCGCGCGCATCGAAAGCCGTGTGGGGGTCGGCACCACCGTGAAGGTGTTCCTGCCGCGCACCGCGGCGCCGGAGCAGCCGGAACAGGCTACGGCGCTGAGTGCGGGCAGCCACGACGAGAATAGCCAGCACAGTATCCTGCTGGTGGACGATGACCACAGCGTGCGCGAGGTGACGGCGCAGATGCTGGAAAACCTCGGCTTCGCCGTCACCGAGGCGGAAAGCGGCTACCATGCGCTGCAGCTGCTCCGCGACGGAGCGGCGGTGGACCTGCTGCTGGCGGATTTCGCCATGCCGGGGATGAACGGCGGTGAACTGGCCCGCGCGGTGCGCGTTCGCCGCCCGCAGCTGCCGGTGGTTTTCGTCACCGGCTATGCCGAGCTCTGCGAGCTTGGCCTGGACGGCTATTCGATCATCCAGAAGCCGTTTCGCGAGGAACAACTGGCCAACAAGATCCACCTCGCCCTGCGCGAAGGCAGCCTGGCCGATGGCTGAATTGCGCATACGCCTGCGGCAGGCTACGGCGCCGCTGCACGATCGGGTCGACAGCGCCTTCTCGGGCTTCGATCTGCACGACCCGGACGATTACTGCCGCTTTCTGCGGGCCCACTATCGAGTGCTCTGCGCCGCAGAACGAGCCCTCGAGCAGGCTGCCATCGGCGATGTGCTGGACGACTGGCCCGCGCGGGTCCGGCGTCACGCCCTGGGCAAGGACCTCGCTCAACTCGGCTGTGCGTTGCCCTCGCCCGCACCGCTGGCAAAACCCAGCGACAACGCCGCCTGCTGGGGCATCGCCTATGTGCTCGAAGGATCGCGTCTGGGCGGCCGGGTGCTGGCGCGACGCCTGCGTGAGGCGAATCCGCAGGCTCCGACCCGCTACCTCGAACATGGCGATGTCGCCGTGCTCTGGCCAGGCTTTCTCGCCCGCCTCGAACGTGACGCCGCCCGTTGTGCCTGGGAATCGATGCTGGCGGCGGCAGAGACCACCTTCGCCCTGTTCGCCGAAGCCGCCACGCAGGAGCGGGCCTGCGAACCCGGTTAAGCAAAAAGGCCCCGCGGGGCCTTTCTACTTTCTACACACCTGGATTTAGAAAATAAAAACTGTCGCACCACCCCCGCATGATTCGCGGGCTCCAGAGCGATGGAAGAAAAACGCAAAACTGTCGCAACCTTGGCCAAGCGAGCCCAATGGGCAAGTGTTAGCAAATAAAAACTGTCGCAGCCTGCTATGCCTGCGTTCTAGGGCTTCTTAGGCTTTGGTAGCGGGGTCGTCACCAAGTCCTCAAGAAAAGCTTTCTCAAGGTCGTCCATCGAGGGCTTGGGCAAGGATGGTTTACGTGGCGCTTTGGGCCGGGAAGCTTTTGCCGCTGCCGGCTGAATCTCCTCCAGGGCCTCTCGCTCACCCGCCGTGAGTGATGAAACGAAAACCTTGTTAATGACTCGGGTCTCACGATCATTCCGCGTAAAAGCCACTATGTTTGACTTCAAGGAAGCGGGAAGCTCAAACGGGCATAGCAAATCCAACCGGCGACGGGAGCTCCGGCGCTGTAGGGCCTGGATGTGCAGGACCTCGACGTCCTCCTTGTTCGCTGCGTAGGCAACGCACTGGTAGGCTTTGGTGAGGTCGGCCAGCTCGAAGCGATCCCGCCCGGCCCCACGCGCAGCGATATAGGCATGCTTCAAGAGTTGGACGACTAGTCGCTTAATACCAAAAGTAGAGCGATATATTTCTTGGGAGAAATCATCAACCGACCCTTTAATAGAACCGCCCGCGACTCTAATACATTCAGCGATGTACCCCCTCCAACTCTCACTATCATGGTCGTCCGGGAGCATGATCCACGGCTCCGAAAGCAGACGTTGCTTGTCTTCGCTATTACGCCCTTGCAGCTTGTGCAAAAGGCTGTAGTTGGAAACGTAAATCATCGGCGGGCCAATCGCCGCCATCGTAAGCAGCATTTCTGTGACTCTAGAAGCACCCTGCCCTGTATTTATGTGCTGGGTCTCATCCAGCAGCAGTAGCGAAACTCCATCTCTGTTTGCACGACGCCGACATTCAACAAGTAGCTTCGCAGCGTTACCTCCAGCGGCACCTACAAAGTCCGCCAACAATTGTCTGCCACCAGCTTTACCTCTAGCACTTACATACCAATGTGAAAACAGCTTGAGGTTCCCATGGAAATGATCGCATGCGAAATCGATAGGTGCAGGTAGTACTTTCCGTAAAGCAGCAATGGTTTGGCTCTTTCCAACACCAGCCAGACCTGTCAAGCAGACTGGTTTAACCTCGACATCAGGCGGATTATAAAACCGCGAAATGTAATCCACCTGGCTTGAGAATAACCATTGGCTGTGCAAGGCCGCTTTTGCAGACATTTCCTTGATAAAGGAGAGCGAGAAATCATTTGGTAGATATATCTGCTCCAAAGCCTCCAACAAGATTTGCGCAGCAACCAATGCGTCTTTGCTAGCCAAGTCTATAACGGGATCAGGTCTAACCGTAATTCTCTGCCTAATAGCTTCTATGTCTAGGCAGCCGTCAAACCTGGAACCAATACTTTCGTTCACTTCGCCTTACCTCTGAAGCGATTGAAGTCATCGATGTCGCGTCGAGCGGCACTATCTTTGGTTGGTCTTCCTTTTTTGCGCTGACCGCTATCCGATTCTACACCTGTGTCTTTTTTAAAGCGGTCGCGATATTCCTGCTGAATAGCAGGTATCTCATCGCGATGATCGGTAGCAGCTTCGCGGCGTATTTTATCAATCTCTTTTAGAACAGATAGCGAGATGTCGACAGTACCTTCTGGGGTTGCTGCAGTGCTCATGAAATCCAACTCATAAAGCAAGCCATCTAGCTCTATCCAAATATGGCGCACACACATAGTGATGGCAAACACTGTAGTCTTAATAGAACCAGACCTCGCAACTCTATCGAATACGTGCGTGTCTATAAGTGCCGCAGACCTATACTTTCGACCATAAAAATACACGGCGTCCTTTCTTATAGTTACTGGATGCTCCGTCAAGAAAGTCCTAACTGCCTCATCGAACGGCATTGCTATAGAGCTGTTACGACCACGACTATCCAGAAAGTTCCAAATGCCGTGGGGTGTTGGCTTCACCCTATTGATAATCATCTCTTCCGTTATCCGACCGCTCGCGTCTGAAGATTGGTTGTCGGCTAGAACCTGTAAAATCTCTCGCCTTGCCATTAACACAAAATTCAATTTGCTATGAAAATACGTCGGTTGTTCCAAGCTCTTTTTATCTCTTGGGTGAGATGATTCAACGGTGGCTTTGGATTGCCCAGAGAATGTTGGAGTAAGCTCGATGCTTCCCAACCAATTAATTTCGGGCTCACTGCCATATGTTGCGCCAGGCCCCCGGTCGAAAATGACTCCACCAGCCAACCCATAGCAGGGCCACTCTTCAGAGCTAATGTTAAGTCCGAATAGTTCGCAAAACTTCACCTTATCAAGCGCCATGGAAAACAGTGCCATCTTGTAGGCCTCCATGGTTTCTCTACCTTCTGCGAAGCCGATACCCACTACAGCACCAGATAGGCCGCAGACGGCCCGTACCACACAAAAGCCATCTACGGCGCTTCCTTCCGTAATGCCTGACAGCTTCTCAGAGATGTAATACCCATCAAACTCAACCCGCTGACATAAATTCGACAAACGTTCTGCAAAGCTTCCTGCAGAACCTGATTGAGATCTTGCCTTGTGTTTCCCATTGAGCTCGAGCGCTAGATTCTTTGGCCCAATCATTTGTTTGGCCCAATACTTCATCTGGCCAAAAGATGGGAACGGCTCGCCATTCGGTTGAACGAAGGTTCTAACACCTTTCACAACCTTTATTTCGCAGCCAAATTTTTTAACTAAAATGTCACTGTATAGCTTTGTCTTTGTACCAGCCGTATCTTTATATGCTAAAAGCCCATTAAGAATCTTTTCCTTCATTACAGGAGTGCAGTTGTAACCATATCGCTGACCTTTACGGTGAGGTCTTCCATGCTTAGCACTAGAATTTTCTTCGCGATTCCAGCCACCAATACGATGAAATAATGGCATTAGCGCCCACTTATTGAATCCAAATACAATATAGCTATAAAACCAAAGTCTCAGTCGAATTGCATTTTGTTGCGGTCGCTGAGATTTAGCATGTCTGTTTATGATTGCGCCGGGGTTATCACTACTCAATATTTCTCGATACTTACCTACAAGCTCAGAGATCGCCATGAACCTACGGTCGACTTTTTGATTATAGTTTTCCTTGGTAGAGGAACGCCGATCCTCCAAAAATGAAATTGAATATCCCTGGATATTCTTCAGCCATGGCGGGTAGTCATCACGACCATCCTCCACTAACGCTTTATTCTCCAAGGCCTCCTCAAATATATTCTGAGGGAGCATCAAGAGATCGGCCGTTATGTCGGTAGATGCATAATTAAAATGAACAAGCTTCACTCGATTTGAATCTGAATCACTATGAAGAAAGTGATAAACGACACCTTTAGCCAAGCACTGAAAACCTTCATGTGCAATTATTCTCGCCCCGATCATCATCCGCTGAAGCCCTCAAAAAGACCTCCAAAGGCAACTAGAAGATCCTTCTCCTCATAGTTAAGCGGGTGATCTATAAGAATCGGCTTGTACATATCAACAGCAAGCTTACGAACCCAAATATCTTGGTAAATTCTTGCTATAAATTGATCTCGGCAGCCCCAACGTGAACCATATTTAATAGCAGTTTGCGCTACAGGCACTCCTTCGACATAAGCACATTGCACCGCAGCGCTAAAGTCGTCCATAAGCTGCGGATCATGTGTTGATTGAAGGCCATGCATGCCAAATAAAAGATCTAGATTTGCAATTACTGCTGCGTCCAGCATATCAAGAGATACTTGGTGCGTCCGTATGCCTCCACTTGCATAATATTCCGACTCAAGCAGGGCTCGCATATTTGCGTAGTCCCGATCTTTTTTCTGCTGAGCAGGCGTTTTAGCCTTTTTGCTTCGCCGTTCTGAAAATGCTTCTTTGGTATCCTTTACGGACCAATTTACTGCGATTGGACTGCCTGATTTATCTATGAGGTACAGCAGGAGATCTCCCTGATATGGGAACGGCTTCCTCTTCCGCTCTCCATTTGGGTACTCATAGACAATGGTGTGGTGCTCAAGTCCGATAGCTTTTGCTACCGCCAAGGTTCCTGATAACGGTGGCGGAAATGACTCCGTCGCCAACGGGTGTCCACGCAGAGGATGAACTGTCGGTACAGGGGACAGCATCTTCTGTTCATGGATATCAATAAGTGCGGGGTTGTAAAGTGCGAACTGTACAAATACACGCTCAGGCGTCGAAAGCGCATGTATCGTTCGGCCGAGCGACCGGCTATTCAGTCTGCTTATACGGGAGCCTTTGGGGGCTTCCTTTGGTACAGCCAAGGTGCAGGGGGTGTAGATATCCCCCCACTTAAAGCTCCCTTGCCTGCTTACCATGTCATCGTATTTTTGCTGAAGATTATTCATCTCAGAACTTCCATTGCATTCGTCGCTCTACAAGCCGTCACTTTCGAAATGAGCCTGTGCAGAGACAAATCATCACTCTCAAGCAAGCGGGCACACTTTCACCTCGCTGCTCACGATAAAAACTTTTTTGAGGATGAACGGAGCTGTACAGGGCTTGACGCCCCGCACGAAGCGGATAGACAATGGAATTCGTCAGGGACCAAATCTGACTTTCCCACGGAGGCCCAAGGTAGCACTTGGGCCTTTGTCTATCTGACTCTTAGCCCCCCTATATCTAGCTAGGTGTCATTTTTCTCTTCCCTTCCGATTGCCAGACTTACTTATGCCTGTACGGCGCAATGCCTAGTTCCCCTAAGCAAGGGATGCCACTACGTCGTATCTACTTCGTCATGACTAAGCTGGCCATGGTACAGCTATAAAATCGGGGCTGACAATAGAAAAAGCTGGGCTAACTAAGCACTCGAAATAGGGCGCAGCAAACCTACAACCTGTATTATTCAAAGCTATATCCGAACGTTGCATACAGCCATTAATGCCGGCAATTTTTTGCATGCCGGCCACGCTCTAAAACGAATCGCTATTTGCATCTCCGGCTTTATCTCGCTTGGGTCTTTCCGGCCTGTGTAGACCTACTAATATCAATCACCTCATCTCACGTGATTGATATATGTCTACCTGCGCCATTTACTCTGACCCCGAACGACCAGAAATAATCTTGAAGTGGCTTAAGGACGAAACTTTCTTCAGCATCTGCAGCCGCCAACACGCAGCTTGGGGAAACCTCAATCCTACAGCCACCCTTCACATGCTATTCAATTCACGCAGTCAATCTACTAAACATGATTTTCCACACAGTCTGGATACGCTTCACTCTAATATCCGTGCGAAATGGGGTGATGCTGACTCAATAATCTACAGGCGCACAATATTCCCGCTTTTCATGCCTTTCCAATCCCATTCACGAATTCAGACAGCAATGCAGATGCTGAAGGGAAATAGTCCAGGTTCGATTAAATATCGACTGGGTCTTATTACAGGGCGCTTTGGAGCGGAGCACCCCTTAAAAGCCTGTAGCGGTTGTATAGAGATGGACATTAGCCGCCATGGCGTTGCGTACTGGCATCTTTCTCACCAGTTTCCAGGCGTTCTAATCTGCCCCATTCACAAGATATGGCTTCAGGAAAGCACTCTTAATCGGAGATGGGCAGGCCGATTCCAATTGGCGCTGCCAGATCAGGCAGAGCTGATCCCCCGACCAGCCAAAGACTTCAATTCCCTCACGCTGATGGCCGTGAAACAGCTAGCTGATGCCACCCTTGACCTCGCTTCACTTGGGACCATCAAAACCTTTAATCCTCTCCATGTCCGATCGGTCTATCGCAACGCCATAGCCGACCTGGGGTACGCCTCGCAACAAGCTGCAGCCTCATTTGCTCAGCACTCCTCGCTGCTACAACCCTTCCATCCGCTTACCTCCCTACCGACCACGGAGCAGAAGGCATTAACCTACATTCAGCAGCTCATGCGGCCTCCGCGTGGTCACAGCCACCCACTCAAGCATTTGGTGATGATCACGTGGCTGTTTGGAACAGTGGATGCGTTCGTAGACGCCTATGATCACCTCACTGTAATTCAGGAGCGAAACCTGCCGGATGCAACACAACCGCTCTCCAAGGACCAACCAAAACCGAAGCAGACCGAAACCAAGCAACCTAAGCAGCTCAGGCCCAAAACTCTCAAGCCAACCATCAGAGCCCAAATATTGAGGTTGCTCAGTAATGGAACGTCGAAGAATACAATTTGCACTAAATTCCGCATCACCATTTCTACCGTCAACAAATTGCTAAGAGCCGAACCACAGATAAAGGACTCTTGGACCGCCGCCAAGTTAAAGATGAATTTGCTTGAGCATCGAAAAAAATGGACAGCACTTTCAAATAGCAGCCCAAATTCAAGCACCAGTACCATTCGCGCTCAGGACCCTAAATTATATGCCTGGCTCTATCGCAACGATAAGTCCTGGTTAACTAATAAGAACTCTGAACTACCTACCGGTCGAACTGGAAATCACTCAAAGATAAATTGGACTGAAAGAGACATAGAGCTAGAGAAAAAAGTTCTCAATGCCTTAGCGCAAACACTTTCTGAACGCCCGAAGAATGACAACATAACGTATAGCATCTATACATTGGTTCCCTCCCTTTTTGTCTGTCTTCAGAAAGCCAACCAATACCCAAGAACCCGTGCGTTATTGCTCTCACTAAAGAAACAAAAACTCTTGTCCTAAATCCGCCCGTTTCACCCCAATCCTAACTTATCGTTTTAACTACATGACTAACAGGAAGCAGTAGAGCGGGAGCAGACCAGTTTGTGCTGCTCCTCAGGACGTCATGCCAGCGATCCCATACTCGCTACTGGCCTTCACAGACGCTTCTCCCGAGTGTTCCGACTGGTGAGAAAACATAGTTTGGCCTGAAAGCATCAAGCCCATCGTTTCAGTTAGGAGCAACAGATTCAGGACAGGACTGGAGGCAGACCATAGGCTAGGCACACGGTCTATAAATGTGTGCTAACCGATCCGTACACCTACCTGAAGGACGTGCTCACGCGCCTGCCGACGCAGCGGGCAAGTGAAGTTGCGGAGCTACTGCCACATCGGTGGCGCGCGGCGAAATGTGCAAGATGCTCTCGCCACACATGCCGTACCTGCACCGAACTGACGGCGACCACTGATTGCATGACTACTAATTGCTCAACTGGCAGTAGACGAGCAGCCTTGTTCGCCTGTTCAAATGACCTTCAGCAAGGCACTGGCAGCGGTGTATCGGTGCTAAGGCTGTCGGTCCAGGCCAGAACTGTTTGGTGATCGATCACGCGGCCGGCGTCCACATCGGCCAAGGCCGCGCGGGTTAGGTGGCCGCGCTCTTCTTCCTGTTCAATCCACGCGACCAAGGCTTGCCTGACAATCCAGTTCTTGGAGCGGCCCACACGTGCGGCCAACTGATCGACTCTCTCAGCCAGCTGCACCGGCACGTGAACCGTGATAGCCCGAGTTTCGATTGGACAGATCATGATGGGATACTCCTACGCAACGACGAGGGCAGATCGTCGTCCATTATGACGGGGCACTCCGCTAATGCCGAGCCGAAGGCAGCCTCGCCGACCAGATGTCTTTGCCGAACGGTTACTGCTAACCCCTCTGCAGGCCGCGAAATACTTGAATTATGTGCAATTATCTCGCGATAGATAATTGATCACTAAGTAACCAGATCGGTGGTTCACTGAACGCTGCGTGGCCACTCCGGGACCACTCGCCCATCTCAATCAAGCGTGCAGTCCCCAAGCCGAAGCCGAGATAGCCAGCCCGGGATCTATCAATGCGCCAGAGTCTGACCCCATTCTGGGTACAAACCCGGCCCAAATCTCAAATTCAGACGCTTAGCCTGATTACTCCCTTCTCAGTAACCGAGGCTATGCGAATGCAACAACCTTTTCGCCGATTCCTTAACCGACTGGCTCTGGTAGAGGTCAGCATCTTCGTAATCGCCATAATGGGCCCTACCGAGGCAGTAGAGCCGCTGACTATCGCGTTCCACATCGGGTCGTTGGTGTGGGTGATGGCTTGGTTGATGGGCCGTCGCTACTCGGCCATCTGCTAACAAATCTGGTTGGCCTGCAGGCAACGCCCTAGCGTTCCACCTGCAGCGCCGGAGATTTCCCAATGCTCATATCGAGGTAAACTCGTTGTACCAGACAAACCGGGGTGTATATGTCCAAGATCGCTGAACTCAAAGCGCTGGAGGCCGAGCTCGCGGCCCAGCTGAAGCAACTCGAATCGCTCAAAAACGACAAGGCGCTTCAGAAAGAAATCGAGTTTGAAGAGAAACTCAGAGCACTCATGGCTGAGTACAACATTGGCCTGCGCGGCATCATTGCTCTGCTCGACCCCCAGGCATCCACCAGTGCGGCACCTGTGAAGCGCGGCACTCGCCGTGAGCGTCAGATCAAGACCTTCAAGAACCCAAGCACTGGTGAGGTCATCGAAACCAAGGGCGGCAACCACAAAACCCTGAAAGCGTGGAAGCAGCAGTACGGTGCAGACACCGTCAACAGCTGGCTCCAGTAGTAAGCTGCCTAGCTGCTAATCAGGGCTCCTTTCGGGGCCCTGTTTATTTCGGGCTCCCGCCCCTCGAGCAATCGCCTAGCTGCTACCAAAGACATCCTGGATGTACTGAGATCCGTGGTCTGCAAGCATGGAGCGGTCATGGTATCCACTCGCACCCAAACCTTATCGTGCTGCGGCGGTATCGCAGCAACTGTCAAACTAGAGCGAGAATCGGCGTTGGGGAACACACAACAATCTGCCTTGCACCGCGAGTAAGAGCGACGTAGAGATTCTGGGCTGACATCCTCTCCGGCTGCAGAATCACGGAAACATCCGCCTCAAGCCCCTTAAGTAACAGCGTACTGCCTACAGCACGTCGGGCCAGCGGGCGACCGTGATGCCGGTTGCGCTCACGGGCCTCAATGGCCGCAGTCACGAAGTCGGTTGTACCGTTCATTGCGGCCTGCATAGCAGAACGGCAACAGTGCAGAATTTCTGTTCGATACACACGAGCGCCAGGCTGATCAGCAAGCGCGCTTAGTACTCGTAGCGCCAAGCCCATCGTTGGCCCCGCGGCAAAGGCAACGCACTCAGCTTCAGCTGGGGTTGGAGCTGTTCTGGCTCGACCTGCTCGAAGGCTAGCCACTCTAGCTTGCAGGTTGGCCGCTCCTACCCCTGTCATCACATTCGAAGCGAACCCAATCAGCTGCGACAAAGGATCTGCTGAACGAAGATCAAATTGTCTGGCGAAGCTGACCAGATCACGAAGATCAACAGCCTCTACAGCCATGGCACCAGGTGTTTGGCTAGTAAGCTGGAGTCGGCCAGCTACGTTTATCGAATCCCCGATAACGAGAACGGTACCATTAGCGTTCGGAGCAACCGCTCTAGCCGCTTGTCGACGCTGCTCGTCTTCGGTTCCAGCAAAAAGCTCGACCCATCGCACCTGTGGTGGACCTGTACGGAGATCCACTGGCAGCCCAGCTTGGAGCTGCAATCGCATTGCGAGCAGCCACTGCCCCAGATCCTCAGTTCCAGCCAAGCGCCAACGCCAGGGCGTCCTCAATTCACCGACCACCGGGAACTGGGCCAGCACATCTGCCTCCCAATTTACTAATGGGCCTGTGAAGCCGAAGATCGCCTGCATCGGGTCGCCGAGAACGCAGGTAGGCAACAGCTGGGCTAACCCAGTCACGATTCCATGCTGAGGAAGATTGCAGTCTTGGTACTCATCCACCAGCAACCTCGCGTAGGTAGCCCGGATTAGTTGTGCGAGATGACCTGAGTTCAAGAGCTGCCGGGCGGCTTCTCGAATCGCCGGATAGTCCGCCCTGGGATTGTTGAGTTGAAGGATCTGCGGGTTGTGCCTGCTACGCGCGGGGAATTTGCTGATCAGGCGCATGGAGAAGCCATCGATGGTGGATACCCGGTACGCGGTATTTTGAACGCCGGCGCGTTTAAGGCGGGCACGGAGAGCCGCAACGCCGGCATTCGTATGAGTCAGGATGAGGACGGGCTTATCCTGCGTATGTGCGATGAGGGTGTCCGCGATCAGCTGAGTCTTCCCACAACCTGCCGGGGCGGTTATCGATCCTCGCTCGATGGTTAGGAGGTCGATTTCAGGGGGCACTTGTGAAGGTCCATAGCTGATCCACTTTGGCTCTGAAATCAGGGTCAGCGTTGGCCAAATCCGGGCCAATGATATTTTTCGCCATCTCCTGGTAGGTGGTCAGCGACTTGAACCACCCTTTATTGCGGATACGGGAGGCGGAGCCTAGTAACTCTCGCGTGGCCCGCGGATACCCTGAAACGAGCCTGGCTGCCCGGATGCTCGCAAGCGTCGCCTGCCCGTTGGATCTGGTTCGGATGTTTTCATCCATCAGATCAGCACCAACGACCTCTTCTGCTTTTACCAGAAGTGCGTCGAGTGCGGTTTCACTGAGGGAACGGAAGATCTCATCCTCCAGGGTTAGACGCTCTCGCCAGGTTAGGATCTCACCACCCACAGCCAAGAACGCCTCCATAACCCCCTCAGCCGCTGGCTTGTCCGCATCCACAAAAACCAGCACACGATAACCAAGCTTACGAAGCGCAGTTCCACGCTTAAGGCTGTTATCCGGGCTACCCCCGCCAGCATTCGAGTAACTACCGCCATGGGCGAGGAATGAAGTGGCGCCAAGGGTGGTCCACATCTGGTCTAGCCCTCGGGCGAAACCAACTTCGCTGGCCCCCTCACAGACGATGACTGATTTGGCAAGAAACACCTCTGGGTCAGCCCGCAGAGTGCTTTGCACTTCGTCAGCGCTCCCTGCCGGTAGCGCATAGTGGCGTCCGGCGTGGGCCCGGACAACAAACAACTGACTGCCCGACAGCTCGCGTAGAGCAACAGGAGAATGTGTCGTCATGAAAACCTGCAGCGGCACAGTTGCGTCCTTGGCACCAAGCGAATCGAGGAAACGCATCAGCCTGTGCGGCTCCAGGCCATGCTCAACCTCATCGACCAGAGCAACAGGCGCGACTGTGGCCGCAGCCCGCTGGAGTCCCGCAACTAATAGACGTGAAGAGCCAGTACCTAGAGAGCGAAGTGGAATACCCGCCTCGTTATGCAACGCGATGGCGCCCTCGCCAATGGATACAGAGTGAGCATCGAGAAGCGCCTTCGGCATCGCTCCTACTGGTATTCCGAGCTGCTGTGCAGTGCGTTGAACAACGCCCAAGGTATCAGTTAGATGCTGAGTGGCTTGGTTACCAAAGTTCTCTCTTGCCTGCCTGGCAGCGAGAGCAAGCTCGGCGCCTAGCTCTACTCTCTCATCAGTTAGACGGTTAAGTACTGATCCGCGGCTCCAAGACAGGTTCGAGTTCGTAAAACCACCAATGCGTGCCGGTGCTAAGGCCGTACGCTCTTTCCATGGCAGAGAGCGCTCAAGCTGCTGCTGCGCAGCGCGGTTTGAGTAAAGCGTCCATGATGGCTCCAGATCAGCGCCTACTTGCAGACGTAGCGTGATGACGGTTTCCAGCCCCACGCCGGGCTCATCCTCGAGAACCCCCGTAGCCGGATTGAAACCGCGCAGGAAATCGCCATAGACGTCGATGTCCATCAGCGATGGGGAGAGGTTGCCCAGAGTCACACTGATGGTGATGGGGATATCAACGTTCATGGCATGGAAGTCCATGTCGCCGAACGAAATGCTTCTTCGCGCTCCAAGGCAGAGGTCAATCGCATCGAGGATGCTGGATTTCCCGCTATCGCCTGGGCCAATCAGACAATTGATACCAGGCGCTGGATTCCAATCGAGCTCTCGAATGGCGCGGAAGTTGTTGATACTTAGTTGGCGAATGCGTGCCACATGATCTCCTTCACGATTAACCCGGCGACCTCAGTTCACAGGTGCCGACATTCCAAGCATTGCCTTCCCTGAGCGTATGGGGCTGCAATCTCCTCTGCTAGAAAGAAGTGTAGGCACGCATTTGCATGCTGGGAGAAATCGAGAAGACTCCATCATCAGTACTGGGCAAGCGGATTGCTGATCCCATATTGCGGACTGCCGTGATCGGCCTTTACACCCTGCCGGTGGATACCCAGTTATGCGGCAGCAGCTCGGCCAGAGCGCTGGCCTTCTGCGTCGGTAGGCACCGTGGAAAAAGGAGCTCTACTTTCGCCCAGCAGCGCCTGGCAGCAAGCATTGAGACATCGCACCTGATCGGATCACATGCATCCCCAGTCTTGAGCACAGATCCGTGAATAACGCGTCGTGCCTTGCGAAGAGCGAGCTTGCGGCGAAGTTCATGGCTGCCGGTAAGATAGATCTACCGGAAGGGCGCCATATGCCGGTAACGCCGACGAGGACAGAAGATGGAAATTGCTGAAGACGCGGGAGGTGCCAACCCCTCCTATCAAGGGTACGACTACCAGAAACTGGTGACTGTCTGGGTCGCTCTCGAACTGATGTTCGGACCAGATGCTTGTGCCGACAGCATCATTGTGGAGCCCGCGTCCCACGACGACGTTATGGCGAAACTGGCAGTTGCCACAGACCTGGCCGAAGCCAGTCTTAACGTCGGCGGTGGGGAGTTGCACGTCCAGATCAAATTCAAGGGTGCAGGCCACTGGAGCGCTAAGGATTTCGCTTCTGTAGTCAACGAAAAGCCTGTGAAAGGTACCCGTGGACCGTCCACACGCTCCAGAGCTACTGCGCTTTTGCTCAATGATCCTGCTCGCCATTACGTGTTCATCACGAACACGTGTGTTGACGGCGTGCTGGCAAAAGGGCGGGTAAAGGTCCCGTCTCAACGCTCTTCAGCTACGTTTTTACCGACGAATCTCAATCTTGACTCACAACAAAAAGAGCGGCTCTCGGGCCGATTTGCATTGATCGAACAGATGACGCTGACGGAAACTCATCGTCAGATCGAGGTGCTGCTCACCCAGCAGCTAAATGTCCCGATGCAAAACCTAGACGCATGCATCAATCGATTGAAGCGTCTTGTTGAAGACCGTTTCCTGGAGGTTCCGGATCCACTGCGAAAGGCCGAAATCGAGAAAATCGCCGAGGGTCATGGAGGTCTTCCCCATGCCAATCCGCAGTTGGATCGTTACGTGGAACCGGCGAACCGCATCGAAGCGGAGCAGTGCTTGAATCGACGGGGCGCAGTCTTGCTGATCGGACCGTCAGGCTATGGAAAGTCACTGACTGCCGAGAGCCTCGCTTACGAGCGCCGTCAGGCAAATCCACCGTACAAAGTGATGCGGGAAACGGAAGGACTTGCCGCGATCGAGGAAGCTCTGTCGGCTCCAGGTCGCATGCTGTTCCATCTCGAAGACCCATGGGGACAATCCGGATTGGACAAGGAGGGGGCGTCAAAATGGATCAGCCGCCTTCCTGCCCTAGTTCGCCAAGCTTCTTCTGAAAAGCAGTTCATCATTACCTCACGGACTGAGGTGTACCGTGAAGCATTAGGGGAGTCGCCTGCACCGGTATGGAGAGATCGCACCGTTTCGATCGATGACAGTTCCTACGATGTGTCAGCAAGAAAGTCGATTCTCCATGGAAAGCTGAAGCAGGCCGGATCCTGGCGACAAGACCTGGCCCAGCAACATGAGTCGAGGCTGATCGCTGAATTACGGACTCCACTTGAAATCGACGCTTTCACTCGCGAGCTGATGGACGTATCCAAGCCAGCGCAGGTCGACATCAGGACACTCATTGACCGAGCGTTGACTGACAGCCGAAAGCAAGTTGTGTCGGATCACGTAAGGGGGTTCGGAGACCCCGGCGTTCGGGGCGCAGCAGTCCTTTGGGCATTGCTACGCCGTTCGCAGAGCCTTGACCCTGCTCGACTCTGCAATCTTCGGCGAGAACTAGACCGGGCCAAAGACCAAGATATTGCGCTCGACGACTTGGCTGAGCACCTTGCCCTGACGCAGTTCGAGACGGGGGCTGACGGTGGCTACAGGGCTCATAGCAAGGTTGTCGAGCCACTCGAAAGCCTTGCCAGATCTCACCCGCGTGCTACCGAGAAAGCTCTTAACGCCGCGACTAGGGCAGCATGCAATTTGGTCAGCACCGATTCGTCCTGGCTCGACGAATTACTGAGATTGGTGGCAGGAGCTCGCCAGATCCAGGATAGAAATGTTGTCCTCGACGCCGGCATTGTTGAATTTGTTGACGGCCATTTGACTAAGGACCTCCTTCAATCAGTCGGCCACGAAAGGAGATTCCGCTCAGCCTGGCAGACCGCCAACCAGTATCTCAGCGGCGCAGCGCCTCTTGGCAACCTCGTGCATTGGCTTGAGCGAGGTGGACCACGAAACAAAGGATTCGATATCGGGTGGCGCGCACCAGCCATTACGGAGGCAGAGCGTCGAGCAGTGCTGGCGGCGGATCCGACGATGAGCGTCGTGAAAGGGTTCATCGAATTTATCCTACCTTTTGAACCCGATGACTATGGCGCGGATGAGCTTTTTCCTTGGCTTAGGGCTTTCGGTATCGATTTCTCAGAAGCGTTTATCAGGGCTGGAGACGTGCTCGTTAGGGTCTCCCATTTCGTAATGAGCGCAGATGCGATCTCTGAGTGCGCCCTAGGATGGTCGAATCCCCCCTACGACACCGTGTGGTCCCAGATCTTGGCCTTGGACTCTGCGGCCAAAACTGCATTAGAAGCATCCTGCGAACAACGTCGCCAAGTTTGGCAAGGCGAGCTCGACTACACCGAGCAGAGTGCAATTCACGATCGTGCAGAAGAGGAGGGCCAGTCTGCTTTCAATTACGCGAAGGGGTACGTGCGTGCGCGGCGGCGTCAGGAGGGTTTCAAGTGGATAGAGCTCCACCCCAGACACGATCTGCTTCTGCCCTTATGGGCGGAAGTGATGAGGCGCAGCCGAGACGAGATTGGGCCCGAAGAGCTCAATGCGTTCTTTGATATGGCAGGTGACAACGAGCACCTGAGGGCAGAGGGTCTGGGAATAATCGCTGATCGGAGTTTAATCTTCGCTCGTGACCAAGTACTTGCGGCGTTAGCCACCGCCAATGGCAATACGCTTGAGGCAGCTATTCGCGCCCTGGCTTGGCTGGAGGGCGACGGTCTCGGGACCACTAGTAAGTCAGCAGCTGAGGCCATATTGCTCAGCATTTTTTCGCATCTTCCAGCCATTCGGGCGGCGACACTCGCACCGTATATCGCCGATCTGTATCGCGGCAAGCAGAAGACCGCGGCTGCCGGCCGCATTCTAGCCGCCGCGCGCCCCCAGGCCCGAACGGCGGTGAATCTCGCCCTGGCCAGCGAGCTTGATCTCGAAGATACAGCGGTGATGCAGCTATATCGCGCGCTACAACCGGGCGAAGCCACAGAGCTGATTACGAGCGGTCCTCGGACATTGGGACGTAGTCTGCTGGTGTTATCTGCCCAGGAAGGAGTCGATATCACAGGGATTGCAAATGCCTGGCTGGACTCAAATGACTCAACGGACGCTAAGATCGCCCTTACCGCCCTTGTTAAAGTCAGCGGAGCAGCGGCGAGTTCCGCGATATGTTCCGCTCTGGGCCACTCGGACTACAAGGTTCGGCGAACGGCAATTACTCTGCTTGCTCCATTCGCAGACGATGCTCAGCGAGCACGCATTCTGCAAATGGCAACAGACAAGAGCGCGCCAGTACGCAAAACTTTGGCAATGGTGATCGGCAGGCAGGGTTGGGAGGATGGCCTTTCGACGCTCCTGAACCTGTTGGGTGACACTAGGGACTACACCCGACATCCAGAGCAGCAAGGTCGCAGCGAAGTACAGTTCGATGTTGCCCGGGCTGCAGCAGATGCGCTTGCGCGGTTTCAACAACTTCCGGCCTCGGCGGTGGGCTCGATCATCAGCTTTTTAGAGGCCGGGGAAGATGCATCTGACGACGTAGGACTCCATGCAAAGCTCATTGACCTACTGAATGCTGCCGAAGACCCACGGGTTTGGGAGACGTTAGAGCGGGCGTTGGTGGATAATCGCGTCGTAGGCCAGGCAGGGGAGAATCTATACCCTGTTCGCTATGCTGCAGCCTGGTGCGTCTTCAAGCGCATTCAGAATCATCCTCTGGAGTTGGAGCTTGTACCATGGACTGCCATTGAATCGGCGTCCGATCATCTGGATCCACAACTTGCAGGGCCGGCGCTTGCAGCGCTCGGTTGCAGGTTGGCTACGACATGCAACTCAACGACGCTCTCAGCTCTTCGAGGTCAAAGCAGCTCACACGCAAGGATTGCCTTGGCGCTTTCCATGATTGATGACTCGAAGAAGGCCATAGATATTGGTGTCCAGTTCGCACTCCTGCCTCGGGAACATCCGTTTTTGGATACTGCAGGCGAAGACTGTTCCGAGGACTCATTTTCCAATCGATGGTCGCTATCTGCACCGTGCAAAGACTGGATGGATTCGCTCGCGGAAAGAGATGACGTAGAGCCTATGCTTTTATGGGTGATGTCAAAACGTACGGGCGTTGCACTCGGAGATCCCGACTTCAATCCAATGGAGCTCCGCCGCCAAAAGGGCATTCCGCTGATTACCATCCAAGAGATGTGCGGCATGGAATAGACTCATCGAAACGATCATGAGCTTGAAGCGCTCCTGGCAGCTGGTGCTCCCGAGTTCAAGCAAATAGAAAACAGCCAACCCATCATCGGTACTCGCTTCACGAAGCGCCGATGATGGGTTGGTCTTGATGAGGCAAGGACGCGTTCAGATGATTGATTACCTCGCAGCATTTCCCATTCCAGCCAATCTGCTTCACGTTTGAACACGGACGTAAAGGAACGACGTTGCTTGGTCATCAGACAACTCTCTATGGCGAGCATTCTCGCCCTAAATGGGTGTCCAAGTTTAGTAGACCACTATAGATCTTTTGATTACGAATATGAGCACGTTCAACTGAAGAGGCAACCTGTATATCTCACCCCTGTAAATAAATTCACCCGAATTGGGGGCACCAAGAAAGCCTGTAATACTTAGAAGCGCACTTTTCCAAACGACGACCCTACTATAAAAATTTAACGACCAAGATACTCTTTAAACAAATTACGGAGCTGTTTATTAACATTATTTTCATTGACAAGCTTTTGGATGGGGCGCATGAATGATGCAGCTACACTATACCGTATTTGCGCCTTCGCCTTATGCTCCTCAAGAACCCCAGCCTGAATAAGTTTTACCACAAACTCCTCAGTCAATCCCGGCTTTGTAAAATTATATAATTCGCCCCGCGGCTTTGTGGCAAACCCACCACCCACAAAGAAATAGCCAAAGAATCTCTTAATTTCATCAAGAGTGAGTAACGAGCCAGCATTAGACTCGCTCATAGGCAATGATGTGGTCATTTCACCAAGATCACAGCTATCAAAATCGAAAATAGCCGGGCTCATTGTAGGCGAACAGCTCTCGGCGTGAATTGCGACAAATGAGCTGTAGTAGAATTTCGCATTGCTAAAACGGCACTTGGGGAACGAATCGTAGCCAACCAACTTACAATTCCAGAACTCTCTATCGACAAAGTGTAGCAATGGGAAATCACCAGAGATAAAGAGCCCCTTAGTGAGCTTGCGCTCTCCTGCTATCTCATCGCCAACGATAGAGAAAATAGCTGCGCTGAACGCGCTTCGACTCAGCCCCTTCCCACCTGTTGCCGCGAAAAGATGAAGGAGGCAGCTGCAAGCCGACCGTGCCGAGTCAGCAAATCCGGGCTCAGTTTTTGAATTGAGAGCGATTTTCTTAAAGAACGAGTATGCGTACGTAAGTAGATCGTGTGTCTCTTTACGGGGCTTCGCAGCATAGAAGCGGCTCAGCTCCTCAAAAACTGCGCCCTGCCCAGTAGCCAATCGGGAGAAATGCTTCATGAACAGCTCTGAGGAAATTGAACGCTCCTCTAGCTGCTCAATCAGCCATAGCCCCAGGAAATAGGACTGCAAAAAGTCATATCTGTACGAAACCACTTCGCTCGCAACTACAAGCAAGGGATTCTTACAGAAGATCTCAGTTACGGAGGAATTGATAGCTGTTGCTGCGAGATAGGTTTCCACCACAACAGCAAACTCATCAATCCGTGCGGTTCCAAAATGAGCACTAGAAAACTCCTTTAGGACGTCGACTAGTCGAGCTACAGCCGGCTTCCAGTCCTGTCGTTCGCGCTCTCGATCAATGATCGCAAAAACAAGAAGGTCCACAGCTCTAACATTGTGCGGGTAACCAGCCTCGATCATTCTCTCCTTCACGGCGCTTTCGACTTTGAACTGCGATCCCGTACTGTTGACTTCCTCTTCTAGCTCGCAGAGCGCGTCCACAAAAAACGGAAGGACAGTTTCATCGTCCATCGCAGCCGAAACGGACAGCAATGTTTCCTGAATGCGATCTACGATACCCTGCCGCTCTTCTGAGCTGCGCTTTCCAAACCGTTTCTTGACATACTGAGCAACCTCGTCTGAGGTGAATCCCTTCAAGTTGTAGATTGGCACTCCATGTCGGCGTAACGAGGCAACTGTTGTACCAACGGTGTCCTCTCGCCCAGCTAAGAACACCCGCGTTTGACCTAGCTCTGCATTCAACGCTTGGATGGACTCTACAAATGGCACCAGTTCAAAGCTCGATGACATCATGCTCAGTAGTTCGTCGATTCCATCAATCAGAATCAACAGACTGCCGCTGATGAGCAACAGATCAAATACATTTCGACTTGACGGCACTCTCATGGGTGTCGCTGCTGCAGCGGTCAGTGCAAGAGAATGCAGCTCACAGAGCTCAAAAAGAGATGATACATGGGAACGCCGCAATTGATCCTTTGGCAACTTCTTAAGTGTGTCCGCCTCAATCACCATCACCCTTGAATGCTGCTTTCCATTGATTTCGGCAGAAAGGCTACGCAGAAGGGTTGTTTTGCCAGCCCCACCAGATGCTACTAGCAAAGAAAGGGGTGCACTATCGGCATGGCTAACAGTACCAACAAGGTGCGCTAACGCCGGCCCCATGTTCTCAGTCTCCCCCCTGCCTACGCGGTACAAGGTTTGATCTATGTAGAACGGTTCCTTGAATGGAACAGAGAGCAGCAATGAGTCTGCGTCAACACAGAAGCGACTGAGGTAGTCCTTGAACGTGAGCTCGGTAACACTAATTTGTTGCCCAAGATCTTCAAGCTGCTCAGTTACGTAGCCGACCTTCCCAGGGGAAGGGCGAAGAATGGTCAGCTCGCGGAACCCTCGAAGGTCTTTGGGAAGGTTGCGAACCTTGGAGACGAAGTCTTCTAGTGTTTGTCGGATATTGATGTTCTGCGTCAGCACCAATAGCAACTGCGGATGGGGTGTATCAACCCTCCATAGTTCATACTTAACCCGACGCTGCCCGGAAAAGTCCTGTACTTGCCATAACGGTGCACGAACCTTGTAAAACCCCGCAAGCAGATCGTCAGTTCTCGTGAAAGAGAAGCTATCGCCCTCATCTGGTCCACTTTCAGACGGAATGTGCTTTAGAGTAGAGGGCTGTTCGTCCGAACGGGCACCAATGGATTCTAACTGGCCTCTCAGTTGGACTAGTGCGTCGTCATAGCCATCGGAACGCGAGAAGTCGAAATAGAGACTCGCCACCAAATAGCGAGGAACCTCTGCATCTGATTCACGCTTGATAGCTAGAATTCGCGTTTTTGACTTACCGCCGGAGTCCTTCCAATGGCGCTCTGCGGCCATTGCGGTCTCTCGACCAACGCCACCCTCGCGCGCATTAGCTTTTTCTGTGTAGTTCTTGGTGATGATCACCAGTACCGCGTCGCTCTCGAAAATAGCGGACTCCATGTACTGATTACGGTCCACGCGGTGATCCATGCCACGCTGATCATATTCAACGTCTAACTCTGGCATCGAATCCATAAGATCTTCGGCCAACTGCTGAACCCACTGCTTATGTTCTTCAGAGTCCCAGCTGTAAGAAATGAAGATGCGCAAGCTCGCCTCCTTGGCTTTGTTATATGACAGAGAATATACGTTTGACTCAAAGCCTGGCATAGGCGAAATGATCAAAACAGGTCTAGAGCCTCACCCACGCCTCACGACGCAAGCGCCCCGTAGTGCTCCACATCGGAAAAGGCACAATCACTGGCGATCAACGACATGACAATCTTTCTTTGCCGGTGACCTTGCATGCTCGTGTAGTGCAGGCGGCCTGCTGGAGGCCTTAGGGCGACAAACAATGCTATTGCATACTATGCGCTAATCAGCCGTTCGGCCGTCAAGCGTTGACATCATCGTCACTTCTGACGATGCTGACCGTATGAGATATCCAGGCGGAAAAGGCAAGTGCTACCAGCGCTTGATCAATCTGATGCCACCGCATCAGACATACATTGAGTCCCACCTTGGTGGTGGTGCCGTCATGCGCAACAAGAAAGCTGCGCAGCGGAACATCGGCTTAGATCTCGACGCCAAGGTCATCGAGCTTTGGCAGTCTAAGCTCCCCGGAACCTGCGAGCTCCATCAGGTCGACGCGGTGTCCTTCCTCGAAGGCTATGCATTCGAAGGTGACGAGCTAGTGTATGTGGATCCGCCCTACGTTCCCGAAACGCGCCGGCGCGAGAAGGTCTACCGCTGCGACTACACCGAAGCTGACCACATCCGCCTACTGCGTTGCTTGGTCGCACTACCTTGCAATGTGATGCTGTCGGGCTATGACTGTGATCTCTACAACCGAGAGTTGGTCGGGTGGCGGAAAGTGAGCTTTCCAGCAAAAACCCACGTAGAGATGCGCGAGGAAGTGGTGTGGATGAACTTCTCACCCCCTAGTCGACTGCACGACACCCGCTACCTGGGCGAGACCTTCCGGGATCGCCAGACCATTCAGCGCCGCCAAACCAGGCTTCGCACTCGTATCGAGAGCTTGGATCCCATCGAGCGGCACGAATTACTGAAGTGGATGCAAGAGCTCTACGGCAACGACGAGGAGGCCGCCTAATGCAACTTGGTGCTATTTTCATGGATCAGGTGGTCTTCAATGTCGAGCTCCCCCAAGCAGAGGCAGAGGTTCTTCCAGGCGTCCCTTGGGGTGCTATGGAAGCATTCCCGACGCCGGCCTATTGGGCGTATCAGGTTTATGCCCGCCGGCTCACCGGCAACCGAATCAACTACAAGCTCGGCGCCACGCTGAAAGAGGAAGTCGGTGCCTGTCTGCTGGGTGGCCATGGCATTCCTGCCAACGTCGGTATCGCTGCCTTCCATCACCTAAGAGAGCGCGGTGCTTTCGGTGAGAAGCCCCCAGCAGAAGAAGTCCTGCTTGAGTGGCTGCAGGAGCCCCTCGCAATCGACGGGCGCCAAGTCCGCTACCGGTTCGCCAAGCAGAAGGCGCGCTATCTCAGCGCCGCGCTTCAGAAGCTTTCTGCTGAACGGCCGCCCCTTTCCTCGGGAAAGGAACTTCGTGACTGGCTGCTGGATATCCCCGGCATCGGTTACAAGACCGCGTCATGGGTTGCCCGTAACTGGCTGGACGCCGACGACGTGGCAATCTTGGATATCCACATCCTGCGGGCAGGCCTCTTGGGTAAGTTCTTTGAGGACAACCTAACGGTCGAGCGCAACTATCTGGAGCTTGAGGAGCAGTTCATCCGATTCAGCAAAGGGCTCGGCGTCAGAGCCTCCGAGCTTGATGCACTGATGTGGTTGGAAATGATGTCGTCCCCCTCCACGGTGCATAGCATCATGGGGATGGGTCACCATAATCCCGACTCAGCTATTCGCGGCCGAACCAAGAAGCGCAAGACCAACCCCGACCAGCTTGCCCTCATCGGCTAAACCACTGGCCCAAGGCTCTCCCGTGATACCTAGCGGGCAGAAGTTGAGCCCCTGAGCTGTAGCCGCCAGAGCCATCACTCCAAGCAGTGCACCTGCATCCCGCCAGATCAGGCTGCAGCCATTCTGGTACTTGCCCAGGGTCTTACCAGGCTCGGCGAGGAATAGGAAACGGATTGCCTGATCACCTGCCAGAACCTGCAGGCTGAGATCGAACAGGCCTGCGAGCTTGGCAGGCGCATGCTTGATCTCTGCGAGCCGGTGACTCCTGGGCACGTACAACCACCAACGGTCATCGCCAGGTCGCTTAACGACAACATGGATCGGGTGAATCGCACCTGCGGACGGTGCAGCTCGATGCTCCAGATCGAAACCAAGTTCCGAAGCACCCACGCCTCGCGTTCTGCAAGCCAGCCAGAAAAAAGCACCGAGCTGCTGATCATCGACAAAACCGAACTCGCGATGCGACGCGCGCGCGTCTATGACCTCGCTGAACGGCCGATCAGGCATACCCGAGGTAGATGGAAGTGAGCAGGTCTCGCCCAGCGCCCACTCGATCGGGGTGTAACGCTCAGGAGCACTCCTGGGCAGAGGATCAGCCAGGTCGATCCAGGTCATAGCCGACCTCTAGGAAGACCTCCATGTACTTGTTGCAGCCGCGGCAGTTTCCGCATGCCAAGTGGGATTTATGGCAGCTGTGTGCCCAGGCCAAGAGCCCAGCTGGAATGCCCGATTGACGCACGAGTTCAGCCGTTGAAAGCTCAATTGCAGGAGCCTCCACCACCATACCGCCCTCCTGTAGGGAGAGCAGATGGCTGATCGCAGCCATGAACTCCGGCGAACCATCTTTGTGAAAGCCATCCGACTTCACAGTTCCGAGCCATAGGTGTGTTACGCCAAACGAAATCGCCTTCATTGCCCCTAGCGTGACCAGCATCTGGTTTCGGTATGGCCACCAGTCCGAAGCTGGAGCCAGAGTGTCGGCTTGCGTTCCGGCCATGTCCCCCGATCCCAGTTGTCGGCAGTCGATCTCGATCACATGGTGAGGAATATTCAGCTCGTGGCAGATCGTGCGTGAAGCCTCGATCTCAGCCTGAGCCGCCAACTGGCCATAGTTGAGGGTGAATGCAATGTCTGGCCGTTTCCACCAGGCAAGCGTCAAGGAGTCCATGCCTCCGGACAACAACAACCCTGTCTTCATAGCTCCACAGCCTCCCAGGTCATCTGATAGATAGCGCTGACGTAGTCATCAGTGATGACGCAGTCGGAGCCCTCCATCATTTTCTTATCCTGGGCGGACTCATTTTCCGCATAGAAAACGACAGGCTTGTTCAACGCTCGAGCGTAACCAATCTCGAAAATAGTGCCCGAGTCGAGGCCGTCACCAATCGCGAAAAGCACATCGCAGTCGCGGACACCTTCCAGGTCTTTCTCAACCACATCTTCAGCGGAACCCAGGCCGACATCGTGATAAGGAGAGAAGACACTTAGCCCCATAGCCTTTAGATCCCGGCGAGCCTGCCCGACCATCCACAGCTCTGCGAGCGTGAAGAACGGGCCAGCAAGATAGACCTTCGGTACGTAGCCATCGCGGTATCGCTGAGAGGGCTGCAATGCCTTCGGATTGAATGCAGCCAGCAAAGCCTTGTCGGGGAAGCCCTGGGTTTCGCAGTAGAAGGCGGTAGCGATGGACGCAATCGAGGCGGCATCCTGAGCCGACAGGCCGTTATCCAACCACCCCAGTGCAAAGTGAGCAGCGAAGGTGTCACCGGAGCCGATCTTCCATACGCGCTCGGTACGGTAGGCCGGCACCGTGGAGATCTTACCGTTGTCGTACACAAGAGCACCCAGCGGGCCCATTTTGATGACGACTACTTCTGCGCCTTCCTGCTGGGCCAATGCCACTGCGATCTGCTGGATAGTCAGTCCACTGGAGCCAGGGAGAAGCAGGTTTGCTTCGTGGCGATTCAGGACGAGTGCCAGGTGTTTGGCTGAGGACCCATTAGCACGGAAGGATTCAGGCTCATCGGCGTTCTGAGGATCGAACACCGCGAAATCGGCATTCACTACCGCAGTTCCATCGATCATGCCGAACCGAAGCACCTTCTCTCCGCTGACCTTCAATGTCGATTTGGCATGGGTACCGCGTCGAATATCTGGGTTGGCCAGGCCATGAATGTACTCGAAGGTCACCCCCGCCTGAGCAGGTACAGCATTGAACTTGAAGCCCTCCGCAGCTGCGCGTGCATCCATAACAAGCTGGGTCGAGCTATCCACGCTGGAATGCAATTCGACGTGCCCACCAAACCGAGCTATCGCCGCTGCTGCGCGTCCTGCTGAGCCATAGATGTCGTCCCAACCCGGGCGCATACAACGCTCACGGTAGACGCCTCCTACGATAGTGATCATGGAGCTCTCCTTGCTCGCAATTAGACGTGGTGAACCCGAACGCGTACCTGCCCACCAGTAATACTCAGAACACGAGCCTGAAACTGTTCGCCCTGGTTCATGCAGTTACGCAGTTGGTTCAGGTGCGGATCGACTATCCCACCTGCCTCAACGCCATTCCACAACGCAACCACGACCTGGTTGCCACCTTGCCCAAAGGCAATGTCGAGAACATCACCGACCTGCAGCCCTGCAATCACCTGAGCTTTCGGCGATGCAAGCTGAGTGTCGAACCGAAGGCTCGCACAAGTATCGCTGGGGGTATCTGGACCCAAATAGCTACCGCCTGAACCGGACATATTGCATTTCCTTCTGCTAGTCGATCGAAATTACAGAGATATCACAGTAGGCAGGCAAAGTGCCATTGACCAAAATCAATGCCTACTCGACTAACTACCCGCGTAGGAGATAGGAGTGTCGTATGGGCAATACCCATACGTCAGAGGACAGCTCACGGCCAGAAGCAGCCAGCGATCCCAGCAAATAAATCTGCCCCCTTTTACTATTTTCCCTCCATCATCATGAGCCCCTGATTAAGGAGAGTTCATCAGATGGAAATGACCTCGCTGAGGCAACTTCACCGCAGCATGATTGCTATCGGTAGCGACATGCAGCAGTTTTTGGTGAGAACAGGTGCGGCGAGCTTCGATTGCCTGTTCTCAACGCGGGACACGCCTTTCGTGCTCACGCTTACGGCCCGAGGCAAGGCCCGAGGGTTCTTCCGATTGGATGTCCTGGCAGGCTATAGGATTCGGGATTATCTAGGCGATATGTACGGTGATCTCTTGGAGGTTCTCAAGGAGGATGGCTCAAGTGGGCACCACCTGATTCCCAAAGAGTTCCTCGCCCAGCTGAACGATGCCATTCCCACCCAAGCCACGGAAAAGGCCCATCCGAAGCCTGCGGACATCGTGCGCTTGCGTCCGGACATCGTCGAGGACAGGGAAAAGCCTTACTTCAATTGCTGGTCGTACTGGACGCAAGGCCAGAAACCCAGTGCTGAGAATCAGCACAAGACCCTGCTTCTCCTGGGCCCTGATGCCTTGCGCCATAGCCTAGAACGGAGTGCCTCATCACGTTGGAGCTCTACAGAAACTGGCGGCTCATGGACTAAAGATCTTTCGAAATAGCCAGCCGAGCTGTCGGCCGCTGTCGGGGTAGGGGTTACCTTCAGGTAGCCACTCCGGGTTCTACCCCATTAGCACGGACACTTTCGAGTAAGCTCACACCGAGCTGAAGGAGTGTTCATGAAGCGCAAGAAATACAGCCCCGAGTTCAAGCGGGAAGCCATCGAGTTGGTTCGTCGTTCAGGGGCGAGCTGTCGACAGGTGGCCCTGGAGATTGGTGTGGCTCCGAACCTGCTCACACGCTGGGTTCGAGAGGCACAGCCAGGCGCAGAAAAGGCCTTTCCCGGAACAGGTAGTCCGCGAGATGAGGAGCTGGCCCGCCTCAAGCGTGAGTTGGCCCGGGTGACCAAGGAACGTGATTTTTTAAGAGACGCGGCAGCGTACTTTGCCAGGGAGTCATCGAGCGGTACACGGTGATCCAGCGCTGCCGCAACGAGTACCCGGTACGTCTGATGTGCCGTTGCCTGAAGGTTTCTGCCAGTGGCTATTACGCCTGGCAGGATCGTGATCCAAGCCCGCGAACTCAAGAGAATGCACGTCTGGTCAGGCGCATTCGTGAGATTCATGAGGACAGCCGTGGCGTGATCGGCGCACCGCGCATGCATGAGGATTTGCTCGACGAGGGCGAAATCGTCAGCTTGAACCGCGTTGCTCGCCTGATGGCGGCTGAGCGAATTCAAGGCTGGCCACGCCGTAAGAGGCGTGGTTTTGGAAGAGTCGCCAGTGGCCGTCCAGCAGGCGTGAAAAACCTGCTGGAGCGCGATTTCACCGCGCAGGAGCCGGAGCGCAAGTGGGTCACGGACATCACGGAAATAGCCACACTGGAAGGCAAGCTTTTCCTATGTGTGGTGCTCGACTTGTACAGCAAGCTGGTGATCGGTTGGTCGATGCATCACCGCCAGGATCGGCAAATGGTGATCCGAGCAGTGGAGATGGCAATCTGGCAGCGCCAGGGTGACTGGTCAGTAATCCTGCATTCGGATCGCGGTAGCCAATTCACCAGCACCGACTACCAGCGCTTTCTGAATCGCAACACGCTGGTCTGCAGCATGAGTGCCGTCGGGCATTGCGGCGACAACGCAGCCTGTGAAGGCTTCTTCGGTCAGCTCAAACGGGAGCGCGTTGTCCATCAGTCGTATCGAACTCGTGATGAAGCACGGGCGGATTTATTCGACTACATCGAGCGGTTTCATAACCCACGAATGCGTCGTAGAGTCGCCAGGCAAGATCTGAAGTTTTCAGCCCTTTTCAAACCGTCCGTGGAAACGGGGTAGAACCCCTCCCTAGCTACATGCTTGCTGGATTCTACTCACCGGCATCCATCGCACGCACCAAGAGTTTCCATGTCATAGATCCGGGCTTGCAGTTGCTGCATGGAGGCAGCGAAGAGCACTCCCGATTGATGACGTCCTCAAAGGTGCAGACTTGACACTTGTAGATGCCGGGGAAATCGGGATTTTGGCCAGGCTTCCAAATTTTAGTGTATTTCTCTTTGTACTTATCGCCAGTTCTTTGAACGTTTTCGATGTCGTGATACCAAGCCATTCGTTTTAATCCTCATTGATTAGCTAAGGCAAAGTGCCATTGCTTGCTCAACATTGGGTTGGGGGCGAGAAAAACAAGTCATGTTGATTCGACTGCAACGCATGTTCAGCCAGTGGGGCGCTTTTCCTTCTACCAAAAGCGCCTTGCTGGGCATCATTGTCTGTCCTGTTCTTTTCGCTGCCGCTTGCCTGCTGGCACCACCGATTTCGGTTCTGCAGCAGTTAGGGCTAGAGGTCAACGCCTGGCAGGTGTTCAACGCCGGGCTGGGAGCGTAATGCTTCATACTCTGCCGGCACCGTTTTTGAACGGTGGGTATTTTCGTCGCCACCGCCCGGAGATCGAGCGTCACCGCGGCCCTGACTGTGGCACAACGGGGCATGGTCGGATCTCGGATGACGGAGCCACCGGAGTCTCGCACTGTAGTTGAGGAAAAGGATGCGCTTGGTGAACGATTAGGTTGGCTGGCCGATGCCGACAATTTCTATCGCAAGCTGTCAGTGGTGCGCCGCTGCCTCAGCTGGCTGCATTGGAAGGCTAAGGTCTAATCCTCCTTGGGATAGGAGTAATGGCTTTTCGCGACTACAGAATGCGAGTGCTGCTAGCATATATCGAATATTTATTACTGTATTTATAAACAGTAGTGGAATATCGATATGTGCTCTTCGCCAACGCCGGGTGGTGCCCGGCGTTGATTTGCTGACGTATCACGAGGCGATGCGCATGCTCGGCCTGCTAGCGAGTCGTTGGTCGTGGAAGCATTCCCACCATTGGAATATGTATGGATACGACGCAATCCTTGAATACGACACTACCCGGCGCCGCTCCCCTGCCGTTCGACGCAACTCTGCTATTCAAGGCGCTCCAGTATCAGCTGCTCGTCGCCGTAGAGTACTGCTACGACCTAGCGCCCGATGAATCTCTGTGGCTTGAAGTCATGGGGGATGTCACTGTTCCCGGCAAAACCCAAACCGAGGTCAAGCTTTACTCTGACAACCTCACCGACAGTCACGCCAATTTTTGGAACACCCTTAAAAACTGGCTCCATGAGAATTTTGATCGCACATCCTTCAAGACCCTGGTGCTGCTGACGACGCAGGATTTCGGTGCGCAAACCTTGCTCAAGGGATGGAACGCGGCCTCTGCAGCAGAACGGCTGTCGATAATGGAGCGTATCGTTGCGGGCTCGCAGGCCACCGCCGGCCATCAAGTATCGAACGAGCCGGAGTTAGAGGAGGGGGCCGCCAAGCCCTCGAAATCTCAGAAGCTTCAACAGTACGTGATGGATCCTAAGCGCCGGGATGCACTGATGGAAGTATTGGAGCGGATGCAGATCACGACAGGTGCTGAATCACTGGAGCAGCGCCTGAAGGGCTATGAGACCCGCCACCTCAAGCCGATCCGACCCTCTAAATACCAGACCTTCATCCACGAGTTGTTGGGATTCATGTGCAGCCCGGATCTTGTGGTCAATGGATGGCAGATCACGTACCAAGCCTTTACTGACAAATTGTCAGAGCTAACACAACGGTACATGAAACACCCGAAAACCTTTCCTTCGGTGGACATGGCGGCGCTCAAGAAGAACATCGACATTGAAGAAATTCGGCCCATGCGATTTGCGCAGAAAATTCTGGAAATCGGCGGCGAACAGCAGTTGAAGAGGGCGGCGCTGCACAGGGTAGTCGCCCAGACCACGATCTCCGATCTATACACCGACGGTGTGCTGTTCAAGCCTATGGTGGATCTCTACCTCAGCAATCATCTGACTCAACACCAGTATGGCCGTGAGCTAGCCATGGTGGATTGTGTTGGAGTCACCTGCTCGAGCGAGCTAAGCACTAGATCCATGAAGTTCTTCCTTATGCGCAACGGATTACCCGCCGATTCGTTTTGCGGCTTGGAACACACGATGCCCGAGTTCCGTAATGGCATTTATCACATGCTTGCAGGAGAACAACCTGAGGATGAGGATGACGAGTTTCACTGGAGGCTCTGGTGATGACCACGCAAGTCTCTGACCACCTGTACACCCTGCACAGAACGCCCTTTGCGCTGGCACCTGTCATTCAGAGTTTCTACCAGCACTGGGAGCCGGTTGAGAAGGATATTTTGCTCAGCTATCTGATCCTTCCCATCGTCACCTACAAACCGATGCATGCCTTCTTGAACAGGGCTCGGCGTGACAGCTCGATCCGAACCATGGCTTCAAATGCTGAGAGGCTTATCGGCCTGGCGATGCGCGTGGAGGAGTTTAAGCCCATCACCAACGCTGCCATGCTGATTCTGACTGCTGAGAACAGTTTGGAGATCACACCCGAGCTGTCGGTGCGATCACTCAAGAAGCCGCAATCCATCAACTCGGACAAATCGTTGCTGAAGTACAGCCAGAAGCTGGCCATGGTGCTTTCTGGTGAGAACGTTGTTTCTATCTACAGGATGTTGGGACTGAAATCGCTATGAAGTGTTACGTAAGCTACCTCGGTGTTGTGGACAAGGATAATGACGTTCACCACGTACCTCTGGCTCCAGGTCTCAACATCATCACCGGTAAGTCCTCGAAGGGTAAGAGCGCCATCCTTGATATCTTCGATTACTGTCTGGGAAGCTCGGAGGACACGATCCCTGAGGGCATCATCACGGATCGGGCCAAGTACTTCTTCACCGTGCTTCGCTTTGCGACCATGGCCGTTGTCGTAGGGCGAGCAGCGGCTAGCAACCGGTGCTTTCTGCGGGAGATTTCCGGGCCAGCGGTAGACAACGTGCTTCCTATGATTGAGGACGTGGACACCTTCTTTGCCTCGAATTTCTTTCAGCCAAAGGCCGATTTTCTGAAGAGCCTGGGCCGGTATTTCGGTGTCACCCTGGAGAACATCGACACCGATCCTCTGCAGCAGGAAATGACTGGCAAATGGAGTGCAACGCCCTCTGTTCGTAGTTTCCCGTCTTTCATGCTGCAGCATCAGAACCTGGTGGCTAACCGGCATGCGGTCTTTTACCGCTTCGAAGAAAAGCGCAAACGCGATCAGGCCATCGATCACTTCAAGATCTTCATGGACATCGTTGGTGAGGACTACTTCGACCTTGCGAAGCTGCGCACCGAGGCCATGTACGAACTCAAGCGTGCCAAGGCCCAGATCCCGAAGCAGGACAAGATCAAGGGTGATTACATCACCGAGTTCGACACCCTGCTAAAAGAGTATGAGGCTTTGGCCGGTCTGCCGTTGACGGAGCTCACGGCTGAGGAAATCTGGACGAAGCCTAAACCAGCACTGGAGCGTCTCACTGGCGTTTCAGTCAGAGTGGATGGCCTGTCCAATGCATTTGAAACTCGACGTAACGAACTGCGCGACCGCAAAGCTGAATTGATGGCCAGCATTCAAAAAGCGCTCAATACCCGCTATCTGCTGAAAGTCTCTACTGAGCAGGCTACAGGTTTTGCCAACTCGGTAACCGCGCTACCAATCCCTAAGGCCGCCAACCTTGAACATGCGGTCTGCCCCGTTTGTGCGTCGCAGTCGGATGTGGCTGAGGATGAGGCGAACAAGTTGTCGGCTGCGATTCACTGGCTGAATGACGAGCTCAAAGTGTCCACCTATGCGCGCGAAGGTTTTGGGGAGGAGCGCCGGGCAGTCGATGCGGAACTCAAAAAACTTCGCAAGGAATTGGCACTGGTCGAGCAGGCACTGAAGCCGCTTGATCAAGAAGCTGACCGGCTTGAGAAGTCGAAGTCCTTGGATGGTGCTGCTCAGAAGACCAAGATCAAGTTAGAGCTCGCCATTGAGAAGCGGATTGCGAACCCACCGTCAGAAGCCAAGGGGATGGTCGACTTCTGGGAAAAGGAGGTTGCAAAGTACGATCTGCAGATGGCCCAGTTCGACGTCGAGTCGAAGCTTTGGGCGCTGGGGAACGACATTAACCAGAAAATGAAGGCGTTCGGCAAGCACTTCGACTTCGAAGAGACCTACAAAAATGGCTCTCTGAAGTTTGATGTCGATACCTTCGATCTCTGGCATGAAAAGCCCATTGCTGGGGGACATGTAAAAAAGGTATTTCTGCGCTCCATGGGCAGCGGTGCAAACTGGCTGTACTCACACCTGACGCTGTTCATGGCACTGCATTACCAGTTCGCCGCGTATCCCAAGTGCAAGGTGCCGCCGATCCTTTTCTTGGATCAGCCGACGCAAGTCTACTTCCCCTCCACCGACAATTCTGAAGCCTTCAAGGCCGATGAGCTACGCGGGGATCGGAAGACCACCAAGACGGTCGATGAAGACGTAGACGCTGTATCGAAGATGTTCACTACTCTGGCCACATTCTGCGACACGACATTCAAGGAAACCGGCGTTAAGCCGCAGATCATTGTCTGTGATCACGCAGATGGTCTGCCGCTGCAGGGCAACTATGTCTTCGAGGACTTCGTCCGTGCGCGGTGGAGAACGCGCGGTTTGATTGCCGACTAATTGAACACCAACCAGACAAGGGACAGATTTATTCTCTGTGTTCCCTTTTAGCCGGCTGCTGCCATTGTCGACAGGCAGGAGTCGGCCGATTCTGTTGAAAAAGTAGCGGCCTCCCCATGCCCTTGGCAAAATTGCTTTGTCAGCGAGTGTGGGGGCGAACAGCATGATGGGACAGTTACCGGGAGGACAGCAGCGCCTGTTCTACTCG